>Ga0213863_10000143_pt1 | contig 55948 bp, 82 predicted proteins | sample PICome_8_FD_160128 | JGI IMG/M metagenome (GOLD analysis project Ga0213863, IMG submission 160128) | Coastal seawater microbial communities near Pivers Island, North Carolina, United States - PICO497 | ecosystem: Environmental > Aquatic > Marine > Coastal | place: USA: North Carolina...
TGTTTAGTTGAGATTAAATGCCCATTTAGAAGAAAAATAGAAAGAGGAGTTGTACCCCTGTGCTACGAGGCTCAGGTACAAATTTGCATGGAAATTATGGACGTAGAAAGCTGTTATTTTTGTCAATATGCACCATTTGATATTACTTTTCCAGCACCGGAGGTGTTTGACGTCACCATCGTTCCTCGTGACCGTGAATGGTTCAAGAAATACCTCCCCGTGATGGACGAGTTCTGGAAGAAAGTTCTCTACTTTAGGGAGCACCTGGATGAGTGTCCAAAGGAGAAGGAAAAGGTAAAGAGACCTCGTAAAATTAAGGAACTACCACCACCCGTATGTGAAGTTCAACATTTGTCCGACGAGGATGAGTATCACGAGGATTGAAGGGTTTTACGAGCTTCTTCGGCTTCTTCTCGGGTGGTGTAGGAACCTATATGTTTCTCCTTGTATCTAAGTTGCCAAGTATTTCCTTTACGACGCACAGAACCAATATTTTTATGAAATGTTGGAAAATTCTCTGGATCGTCTAGGTATCTTTCAAGCGCTTCTTGGGCTTCTTGTTCTGTATCATACGTTCCTAAATATCTATGAGCACAATATAAACTCCGTTTATTACCCACTTTATGTATGGAACCAACTTTTCTTGAGGGTTTTATGAAGTTTTCTGGATCGTTTAGATATCTTTCAAGTGCTTCTTGAGCCTCTTCTTTTGTAATGTAACTTCCTAACTTCTTACACTTACATGAAAGCCTCCACCTATTATTTTCTAAGGTTATACAACCAGTTGGTTTTTTTAGTGGTCCATCAACTTTTTTAAAGTTTTCGGGATCTTTAGTGTATTCTTTTAGGACTTCTATGGCTTCTTCTTCTGTTCGAAACCCGCCATTTGAGATTCCGACATTATTATTACCAATCCTAACTGCTGGATAAAATGTATTACCCCAACGACAAGCGTAACCTATATACCCATCTTTCTCAATTTTTGATTTACGTTTAGCATCTTTCATATTATCACACATTTCTTGTGTGGCTTTGTAAAAACGACCACCTGTTTTAAGATTATATCCATTAGGTGCCAAGGAATTGAAATGATTTATCCAGAATACTTCTCTCTCATCAAGTTGTTCTTGAGGGACATTTTCCTCTATGATTTCATATTTCATTTCATCCCCATACTTATCTATAGCATTCCTCACCGCACTGCATTTCGATTTCATGTCTCTATGTTCTCGTATCCGTTTTTCAAAAGAACGCATAGTCTGCCCTACATAGACCTTCCCAGAGGGGCTTGTGATTTTATAGATGATACCTGTAGGACCCATACATTCTTTAATCTCATCTTCTTTAATCTGGTACTTCTCAATCGTAGAAGGTTTCGGTATTTTCTTAGTCTTCTCCATGTTGCGTAAGACTTCTTTGCGCGAACGCTTATACATAAACTCGGGATCTTTTTTCTTGTCTTCGTATGTTTTACATGTATGTGTATTTAAACACTTCATACCTTTGGCTTCCCAATCTCTGATAAGTCTTCTATACAACTCCCTCATATCAGTCTTATTACGAGCATGGAGTACGTTAATTGTTGAATTACCCGTGAAATCATCTTCATCCCAGCCAGCTGTCAAGAGTCTCTTAACTTTTCTAAACTTATATGGGTTACGTTTGATTTCATATTGTAAATCAGTCATCCATTTTTCTATACCATAGAAGGGTAGAGCTCCATTCTTGTTAATAGATACAACATCAAGGCATGGAAGTTCATACTCTACATATTTAGTCTCCAATTTCTGCACAAATTCATTCCTCGTTAAAGCAGGAAGAAGGGAGAAACCACATTCATCCAGTTTCATCTTCATTTGACCTATCCAGAATTGACGGAGTTCCTCATTCTCAAGGATGAAAAATGAAGTCGGATGGCTCATATCATACACTGAGAAAATAATATGATTCATATGCGTCATTGTCCTGGGGTTTTTCATTTTTAGATATTCTAGAAAATCTGTTCCGTTTTCCGGATTGTTGAAAATATTTTACTTTTTTCTATAGACAAAACTTTAGAAGTATATATTAGTTTTAAAAATTTTATATAGTAATAAATTTTAGAAAAACCGGAAGATGGTACAGATTATTGACTAACCACTTTAAAGAAAAAATCACACTATATGTAAATGGAAATTGAGACACTTCCTAAAGCCCCAGATGGCTATGAGTATATCTTACGAAAAAAATCTCCTCTCAGTGGCAAAGATCCATCAGAACTGACACCAGGACAGTTAGCAAGCAAAAAGTATCGTGAAAAGAATAAGGAAAAAATTAACGAAAAAAGGAGAGTAAAAAAACAAAATGAAGAAAATGCATAAAATCTGTACCGTTTTCCGGATTGTTAATTTTTTTTACTTTTTTCTATAGACAAAACTTTAGAAGTATATATTAGTTTTAAAAATTTTATATAGTAATAAATTTTAGAAAAACCGGAAGATGGTACAGATTCTTGACCACCTAAGTGTACCATCCCCTATGTAAAAATCAAGTTAAAAACCATGAAGATTGAAGAACAATACAACCGCGCTAAAGACAACCTCAATGGTAGGCTCTTTGCGCCCTATCAGCGTGAAGGGGTTTTATATCTCTTGACGATGGAAAGTCAAGAGTCGGGTCCAAAAGGTGGAATATTAGCCGATGAGATGGGGCTTGGCAAAAGTGTACAATTGATTGCTACGATGCTCGGAAACCCCCAAAAAAGTACTCTGATCGTCGTCCCCAAGAGCATCATTACACAATGGGTGAATGAAATTGAGAAGTTCGCCCCACAACTCTCTGTCCACATGTTTGATGGTCCAAACAGAACCCTCAAGGAGGCGGATATCGTCATCGCACCGTATTCTCTCCTATCTACAAACGAAGTGACACCCCTCCACAAGAAATCGTGGGATAGAATTGTCCTTGATGAAGCCCACGAGATTCGCAACAAAAAGTCAAAACTTTTCAAGAGTGTCAATCGTATCAAAGCCGAGATTAAATGGTTGGTAACTGGTACCCCTGTCTTTAATTCTATGGAGGATTTCGTATCCCTTTGTGCTTTCCTCGGTATTGATAAAGCTTTGGTTCAGGGAATGTCCAGCAAAATACGAGACATTTACATCCTCCGAAGAACCAAGGATGATCTGGCAAAGATCAATGAACGTCTGAGACTCCCAGATTGTCACTTCGAGAATGTTGAACTTGACATGTTCCCAGATGAGAGACAGTTGTACGAGTTTGTTTTCCAAGATGCTCAAGAGACGATTCGAGAAGCTTTCAAAAATGCAATCAGTCTCAACTCCAAGAATATGGTGATCTTGGAGTGTCTTCTCCGTGCGAGGCAGGTGATGATTTGGCCAGCCATGTATCTTGAGGGTATCGCGAAGAAAACTGGAACACAAGCAGAGCAGTGGATTGGGAGGTCTAACAAGATGGAGACCCTCTTTCGTATGATTAAGTCTCATCCAGATGAGAAGACCCTTGTATTCTGTCAATTCAGGGGTGAAATGGACTACATCCAGAAAAATATGGAGAGACCAACTTTCCGTATTGATGGTTCGGTGGCAAAGGATGAGAGGGACAATCAAGTGACTGCGTTCAAAAGAGCGCCTCCAGGGGCTGTTTTCATTATACAAATCCGATCAGGAGGACAGGGACTCAACCTCCAAGAAGCGACACGTGTCTACATCACTGGTCCATCGTGGAATCCCGCCACTGAGCTTCAAGCTATTGGTAGGGCACACCGAACAGGGCAGACTAAAACGGTATATGTGAAAAAGTTGATCTACAAGGAATCAGATACATTTGTGAGTGTTGAGGAGGAGATTCTCGCCCTTCAAGGCCACAAATCCATAGTGTGTTCCAAGGTTTTAAACGATGAGAGAATTGAGAAACAAATACCAGTAAAGAGAACTACAGAGAAAATTTCTATCTTGGATATCAAGAAAATTTTCCGCGCCTAATGTATAAAACAAAATGATTGGTTCTCGTGCTCAGGTTTTCCATGGAACTGCCGACCAAACTGCGGGTGGTCTCAAGAAGAAGGATCTGATGTTGGATCCCAAGGATGGTCAGATTAAGAGCAAGGCTGCTCAGGAGGCTGCTCTCGCTCGTATGAAGAAGGAGGGTAAGAAGCACCTTACCAAGGTTTTCAAGCCCACCAAGAAGGGTTTCAAGCTTCAGCCTAAGGAGGGTACCAAGGCGTACAAGACGAAGGTGAAAAAAATGATGTAATACTATAAGAATGACTCTCGCTAAATGGAACGAGTCCGTGCGTCTGGCTAAGATTAAGCTGGGAAAAGACCCTAAGGAGTTTACCAAAATTCAGGGTAAACTGCTGAGAGAGGCTCAGATCATATATCATATTCTCCTAATGAATAAAAATAGCGTTAATAAATAAGATGAACGTGTTAGAGCGTGCGAGAAAGGCTGCTATGAACACGAATTTTCTTGATAACAAGAAGCGTCGCATTTATGCGACTAGTAGGGGTGCGATGTTTACGAAGATGCCTGGTGGTTACAAGAACTATATTCCAGTCCCAAAGTACAAAAATGTCCCGGGATCCAAGATGGTGACTCGTCTCTACTAAAGTTGAAACTGGAACCCCTTGAGATTCTGTGGTTCATATACAACCAACTGATTAAGCTTCCAGGTACACCCGAACATTCTGTTCAAGAAGTACACACTATTGAGTTCAGCGATAGCGTGACCACTATTTCTTGCATAGAGTCCGTTAGAAACCTCAGTCTTGATAGGATTCTTATCCGCGTCATAGACTGCGGCCTTGATGAGGCCATTATGATCCGTATCAACCTTTAGACGAAACTTTGGTTCGCGACCAGGACTTTCCTTGATGTTGGAGTTGAACATTGGTTTGAGTTCTTCCTTTGTCATCTTCTTCTGGAAGATCTTTTCACTCTGTTCAACTACGGCATCGATGATTTTATCTTCAAGAGCTTTCAGAGAGGTGTAAAACTTGTTAATGTAACTATCTTCCTCGTCATAACCCTTGAGAGCCAAATCAACATTATATTTAGTATTTCCAACTTCGGGGGTAAATCCTGAAACACCGAAGGGCATGTACAAACGTGGGAAGTGAATCTTCATGGGAGTACCCTCCTTTGTAGAGAGTACAATCTTTCGGTTATTAAACTCGGCAATTTCCAGGTTTTCGATAGCGTCGGTAATTTTAGACATTGCACTGATTGAATATTGGGTTAAAACTTTAAGCTGAACACGCCACACAATCGGGTTCAAGACTGAATTGGATTGGCCGAGCCTTTGCCTTAGATCTCAGATAGTACATACCAGTCTTGAGACCCTGTTTCCACGCATACATATGCATGGAGGAGAGTTTAGACATTGTGGGACTCTCCATGAAGAGATTCATAGACTGGGACTGATCAATGAAACGACCGCGATCAGCAGCCATATCAATGACATCCTTCATCTTGATTTCCCATACGGTGCGATATAACTTCTTGATATCTTCTGGGATGTCTACGATAGTCTGGATAGAACCACCAGCCTTGACCATGAGATCCTTCATTTCCTTGGACCATAGACCAATCTTCTTGAGATCATCAACGAGGTGCTTATTGACAACCACAAACTCACCGGCAAGGGTACGACGCAAGTAGATATTAGTTGTGTAAGGCTCAAAGCACTCATTGTTACCCAAAATCTGGGCTGTGGAGGCTGTGGGCATCGGAGCCATGAGGAGGCTGTTCCTAAGCCCCTTAGTCTTGACACACTCCTTCAATGCGTCCCAGTCGTAGTTGAGTTTGGTATCACCCTCCCACATATCAAATTGGAGCACACCCTGGGAGGCTGGGGATCCCTTGAAAGTCTCGTAAGAACCATGGATCTCTGCGAGCTCAGAACTGGCTTCTAGAGCGGCGTGATACATAGTCTCAAAGATACGTGCGTTAATTTCCTTGGCTTCATCAGAGTCAAATGCGTGTCTGCAAAGAATAAACACATCTGCAAGACCTTGGACACCTAGACCAATTGGACGATGCCTCATATTGGACTTACGGGCAGTCTCAACTGGGTAGAAGTTTCTATCGATGACCCTGTTCAGATTCTTAGTGACAGTCTTGGTGACTTCATGGAGTTTCTCATAATCAAATGTCTTATTCTCTACATCCACATACTTGGGGAGGGCGATTGAGGCCAGGTTACACACAGCAGTCTCATCCTTGTCGGTATATTCCAGGATTTCCGTACACAAGTTGGAGCTCTTGATAGTTCCCAGGTTTTTCTGATTACTCTTCTGGTTACAGGCATCCTTGTAAAGCATGTATGGGGTACCAGTCTCCGTTTGTGACTTTAGGATAGCCTTCCAAATCTCTGCGGCTGGCATAGTGGTGTTAGCACGACCCTCCTCCTCATACTTGGTGTATAGGGCTTCAAACTCTTCACCTACGGCATCAGAGAGACCAGGAGCCTTGTCTGGGCAGAAGAGGGACCACTGACCACCCTGCTCCACTCTCTTCATGAAGAGATCTGGGATCCAGAGGGCTGAGAATAGATCACGGCAACGCGCCTCTTCGTCACCCTGGTTGAGACGGAGTTCCAAGAAATCCATGATATCCGTGTGCCATGGTTCAATGTAGACAGCGATTGACCCCTTACGTCTACCAGCTTGGTTCACGTATCGCGCTGTGGCATTGAAAACCCTAAGCATTGGAATGATACCATCAGATTGACCATTTGTACCTCTAATGCGAGACTTATTACCTCTAATGTCATGGATGTGCATACCGATACCACCAGCCCACTTTGAGATTTGGGCACACTCGGTTAGGGTACCATAAATACCATTAATGGAGTCTTCCTTATTGGCGATGAGGAAGCAACTGGACATCTGTGGTCTAGGTGTGCCGGCATTGAATAGGGTGGGTGTAGCGTGAATGAAAAGACCTTGGGACATCTTGTCATAGGTTTCTAGAACGGCTGGGATGTCGTCACCGTGGATACCGATGGATACCCTCATAAACATGTATTGAGGTGTTTCCATCAGTACACCATCTAGACGTTGGAGATAGCTCTTCTCTAGAGTCTTGAGGCCAAAATATCCAAAGTCAAAATCCCTCTTCGCGATGATATCATTTCTCACGAGACCAGCGACGTGTGCGACTTCATCAGTGACGATACCAGCCTTAGCAAGTTTCTTCATAGCGATGTGAAAGTTATTAGGGCACACCTTCTGGATGTTACTGGCGATGATGCGAGTCGCGAGGACTTCGTAGTCAGGGTCGGATGTTATCATTCCAACACAAACTTCTGCAGAAAGTGTATCAATCTCCTGAACCGTGATACTATCGTAGAGAGATGAAGCTACCTGTTGCGCGACTTTGGCAGAGTCGCAATTTTCTGAGAGACCATACGTTAAATTCTTAATCCTATTGGTGATGTTATCAAATTTCATATCCTCAATACGACCTGAGCGTTTAATGACTCTCATTACTAACTATTCTACGTCTTTTATTTTTAACTTACTTCTTGCACTTCTCTAGATCGGCACTGGTAACCTTAACAGAACCAGCGATTTCAAACTTACGATCAGGCTGAAGAAAGTGACTGTTCACAAAGAAGGGACCAGTCTCACCTGGGCGCGCCACAGGGGCATAAGATCCCACGAAGCAGGTTGGGGGTTTGCATGGTATCTGTTCAACATTGGTAGGCTTGTTGGCATAGGCCTCATCAAAATCAGCTATGTTCAACATTTAATATGTACTAAGTTTTTTTTCCGAGGGTATATTAAATGTGTGACAACCTTCACCTTGACTCCCTCAAGCAGACTGAGACTCCACTCAACACACTGTTTTTTTCCGAATTTAATCAGGATCTTCTCCAGCGTGGTATCCGACAGACATTTAAGAACAAGACTGGTATTGCCATTGATCGTCAGAACTCCGACGACTTGTACAGCATCATGCGTGTTGTATTCATTAATAATGCAGGTGATCATCATGTGCGTATCAATGAACAAGTTCGCTTTATGAACTCCCGTGTGATTGATGCTGCGGTATCTCAAATACAAACCGGTGTCGCCCAATATATGTCCTACGTCCAAGATATTGACACAATCGCGGTCCCCCTCGCACAACCTATTAACACGAGCACGGTAGGTAAAAAGCTTCCTAAGAATATGAAGATTGGTATCAATTAAAGTTTTGATTCCCTGTACTGATAAGATGAGTTTAAACTTCTACAAACAGGAAACCGAAAAAGTATGTAAATCAAAGGGTTGGGACCGTGCCGCAGTTGATACGGTATGGCTTCTACTGACTGAAGAATTTGGTGAACTCGCATCGGCCATTCGTCAGTACAAGAAGACTTATAAGAAAACTGGTCTCAAGAAGGAGAGGGGTACGGATGTCATGATGGAGATGGGTGATGTGTTTAGTTACCTTTTCCAATTGGCGCATATGTTAAATGTAGATCTAGACATGATGTGGGAAGAACATAAAACCAAAATGAAGACTAAGAAATATAATCTGAAGTAAAAGTAACTATGATGCTTACAGACGAAGAAGCAATTGATAATGTCAATCCATTTGTCACCCACGATTTTTCCCTTCCAGGAAGTGTGAGACAAAGTGGTAGATTTGATGATTTCACTGAACTTAAGGAGGGTACCGGTATCCAGGAACCCGAAAGAAGTGTCTATTGTGATTATGGTTTGTGTGCAGAATCTACTTCTGACTGTTCTTTATGTAGGGGTATTCATCCGCGTAGAAACGTTGATACCGGCTTTACCAAACAAAAGAAGGGAAGTGTAATTGAAAAGGTAACTATTGGCGTTTCCAATCACCCCGAATTTTCTATGATCGGTGGTTTTATATGTGTCTTGACTATCGCCCTGATTGTATATCACACAAGACGTTGAAGAAATGTTCCAGTCTAGATTCATCTTCACATATCTGAATCAAGTCGGTCAATGTATCCATGCAAAACTTTTTAATAAATTCCCTCTGCCAAGCACTTTCAGTATTGATCCAAGGTGGTTGAAAGGTGGGGTCCAGAATCTTAGACGCATAAGCTGTGCGAATGAATGTGTGCATACTCTGTTTATCCGCCATGATATTCTCAAGTGCGAGTTCAGCCATTTTCTGGCGAAGCTCTAGGGTCTTTTCACACATCGTATCCAAGAACTTTTCATAAGGGATAGATTGACTCTCGGACTTGAGAACTGTCCAATTCGCGAGAGGTTTTGTGTGAATGTAGTCAACATAAGTTGCGTAGCCCTTACCCCTCACGAAACGTTCATAAGTTATGGCTACGTAGTCCAGTTTAGATTCAACGTCGTAGACGTGTTTCGCAGTTTTGAGAAAAGAAGTCATGTAAATAACCTAAGTCCATCTCTTTTAAGTATAAATCATATAAAGACGATAGGCTCTATATAAAAGAGTTAAAATGTATTCGGCAATCGCCAACAACACCTTTTCATACCTTCTAACCATTGATGAGTTCAGGAAGAATTTACCCGAAGAGTTATGTCCTTCTTGGATAAAGATTACAACAATCACAATGGTCTCCAAGTTTGTACAGGAAATTGATATTAAGAAACTTCGTCATGTATTTGAGAATTTGGATTCCTTCCAGTTGAAGCGAACTGGTACCAAAGGTAATGGTGGTTTTATATGGAAATTGAAACCCACAACTTTCTATAATCAGGTGACGCTCACGTACCATGATACTTACAGTACTAAATCTGTAAAGGTCTTTCCCAATGGTTCCATTCAAGTTGCTGGATGTTGCGATCTTTTTGACTGTAAGAGAATTATCACCCAATTGACTTACATTTTCAAGACCTTTTTGGGAACGGAGATGAAAATCCCCGATGACTCTTTCAGAGTTGTTATGATTAATTCTAATTTTAGTCTCAATTACAACATCAACCTCATGAAAGTAGCTCAACACTTTGAAAAACATTCGGATATTTTCAAGGTTTCTTTTGAACCTGACAGATATAGTGCTGTCAAAATCAAATTTCAACCAGCCCAAGATATGAAAGAAATTACTACCAGTATCTTTTCAACCGGTAAGATCATCATCACTGGTGCAGAAACTTTAAAAGAGATTGCTTTTGGATACAACATCATCAATCATCACATTAACGAAGAACCTCAAATTCGTGTTTCTGCCACGGAAGAGACTGATGTGTTTGATGTATTTCTCGGATACAAATGTGAACAGCTGACTGAACATCTTAAAGAGAAAGGATTCAAATCTTGGGTTGAAACAGTTACAAACAGGGGAATTAATTTCTAATGGTAAATTAATACAAAATGTCGCAGCGACTTGGAATGGCCGATGGACGGTGCTTCACCATCCATTCTTCAGCCCAGCTTACGAACAACTACCTCATGCAGCAGAATGGTATCAGCTTTGAGGACAACTATTCTTTCCGCAAGGCTCTCCAAAAGCAGGGTCCTGAATTTGTCAACAAACTTCAAGAGCAGTCCCGTGAGAAGTGTGACCCATGCAACACATACACCAACATGTCTAAGACGTACTAGGTGTGGTAAATTGTAATAAAAACTTTAGAATCGTACTTTAGAATGTCACAATGTGCCATATGTCTCAATGAGGTGAGGTCAACGAGAACCAATCCACCTATCCGTTGTGGACATATGTTTCATTCCCACTGTATACAGGAGTGGAAAGATAAAGGTAAGAACACCTGCCCAGTTTGTAGAAAAGTTTTTGACGTTTCACAATTCAAGGTTACATTGACAGTTCAGAACAATTACACAGCACAGTCCAATACTGTGTCATTGCAGAGTGAAGCTATTTTCAACATAATGGATATTTTTGATATGTCTTTTGACGTTGATAATACAGTAGATTTAGACAGCCTTTTTGCGGACCTTGGGATGAGTCTTTCCGACCTTGATTCCCTTGTCCTTGACACAGAATGAGCTACAATACTTCTCGTAGTTTAGACCGGGGTAGTTCCTATCAGCCTTTCGTGGATCCCTGATAGACTTACCAGATGCATCAGTCAGAAGTGGCCCAGTGGCCCAACCCCTCTTGTGACTGAATACATTGGCCCTGAAGATGAGACGTTTAGTGGGGGAAAACTTACCAGCCCGCTTCACCCTAGAGAGTGGAACTTTGAAGAATTTGGCTACAGACTCCTGAGTGTCCCCGGGTTTCACACGATACTCCACGACATTGTGTTGCACGTAGAAGTGAAAGTCTCCTTGACGAATATAGTTTGTAGGTCTTCCAGGACAGACGAACATCATAACTTTGTAGTATCCCTTTTTACACTTCTCATTCGCTTTGGCACGATAGATCTTTGTGGGGTTATCAGAAATAACGCGATTTGGAAGAGTGGTGCAATGAGTGTAATTATGATATCCATTGGAAAGTCCAGAACGATCACCCGGGATAGATTTTTGCCATCTATAAGCTTGGTAATCCCCAACAGCGTAGGCATAGCAGTTGTTGTTACCTATACCAGTAGAAGTACCCCAACGTCTGTTGGTAAACTTCCTTTCGGAACCACTCAAAGGTAGGTTCTTCATTTACATTCTATGTAGAAAAAAATATCCATATCTAATAAATGTTTAAGGAAATTGTTAAGACCGAAAATAAGTCTGATATGCTCACCGAGCTTCTCATCTTTGTTCTCAACGTGCTCATCGCGACCTTCGTGCTCCGATTCGCGTGGAACCGTTCCCTCGTGCCCCACGTCACCGTCCTCAAGCCCCTCAAGTCTATGCTCGATGCTTTCATCCTTTCCCTTTCGCTGAATGTTGTGCGGGGTCTGTAATTTATACTCATTTATGAAATCAAAACCATCATATTAAAGATTATAAACACTATATCGTTAATATGATTTCAAACAAAGATAAAATGATTGGGCAAATGCTTGAATTACTAGAAAGAGATTCCCATGACAGTCTTTTTGATGAAAAAGATAGAGTAAAACCCGGATACTCCAGATTTCAGAAGGATATGGATGTTTCAGACGATAGTAAATTGCATATTGCCTATGCCAGACGTGATGACGAATGGGGACGACCCGAACATAACCCATTTACGGAATGGTATTTTAAGTTTAAAGATCCTAGAAAGAGGCAGTATGATGCATGGGCTTATCCGAAAGAATATTGCAAGAAGAAAGGGCCAAACTATTTTGCTACAGATTCTTACTACCTGGATATTGTAAGAGTACCCCCTTCTTAAATCTCGCTATAACCAACGGTCTTTTCACCATTGGGGTGAATGAGGGTTGGGAAGGCTTCCATACCTGAACAACCCTCCTTCTCACAGTCAACAAACTTGAATGGCTTTCCATTCTTTTCCATATACTCCACCTGCTTACGAGTCCATCCACAACCCATGGTCCCGTAAACAGTCCACTCTTCACCGTTGGACACGGTCGCACTGAGAGTCACATCAACACGGCGCTTGCCAGTCTGAGAGAGAATGTAAAGATCAACGAGGATGAGAAGAGCTAGAAGCCACATTGTTTTATTATGTGTAAATATTATAAATGTCGTCTACTGTATTGTCTATCGGAAACAAAAATGTCACACTCAAGTACACCAGAAAAATGCCTCGTGGTGAAGTTGAACGGATGAAGTCTTTTGTTACAAAGAGTGGTGTGAAACTCATCAAGACCCCAAAGTTTAAGATACTCTCTGTGGTTGACGAGGGAACGAAGAGGGTTTTCAAAATTATACTATGAGTTTATCATTGCGAGCAGCTTTGTTCTTAGCCAAAGCCTTTTCATACCAACCCCTTGTTTTGTATATACGTTCTTTACCCTTAATGTTGATGAATTTGTAGATAGGGTTTTTAGGTGTAGGTTCAACCTTTTTTTCAATTTCACGGACTTGTACTTGAACTGAAGGTTTACGTTTCACGATTACACCGGGTCGTCTAATGAGAACCTTTTTCTTTTCGGCAGCCTCTGCGAGTATTCTCTTAGCTCTCTCAATCGCAGTCTCGCCCGGGACAACCTTAGGCTTGGGGGCAACTGCTACACGGGGAGCAAAGTTCTTTTTGGTCTTGGTGACGGCATTGAGAATCTTTTTAGCTACATCATTCTTTTTACCAGTTAAGAATGGGTGACTTAAAATCTCTTCAAAGGTGGGTAATCTCTTATGCTTCACAAGGCGAAGTCGCATATCCGCTACATATGGACTATTTCTGACAAGATACGCATTGGGACTCCTGAACAAACTTCGAATAAACAATTTGATAACTTTACTATGTGTAAAAGTATGGACAATATTGAGAAAATAGTGTGCGTCATACATTGGATGAGACTTTCTAGAAATACCAGACGTTAAGAAGTCGCCACTATTTACACTTGGATTCCTAATACCTTTCATAACCGCCAGACCAAAATCAATCATGATTGGTTTGCCATTCTTGGTAATCATAACATTATTCCAATGAAGATCATGGTGTCTAAATTCGGGATACTTTTCATGGATCTTCTTTAGGTTCGAAATAACCTGACGAATAACAGACTTGTATTCGGAAATACCCGGATTATTTCTTATCCACTTCTCCAAAGGTACACCATCAATGTACTCAAAGTACAAAACATCCCTATTATCACATGTCTTAAAATGATACATACGGGGTACACCCATACCCTTCAACTTGTCAGCGATGCGATACTCCATCTTGGCACTTGGCTCAGATGTAAACTTTATGGCAACCTTTGTTTTACATTTATCATCAAGACATCCATAATATACCGCACCATATTGACCCTGTCCAAGTTTCAAAAGACGACCCCTCTCAATCATGGTTAGACTGTTCATCCGGGGAGCGTACATTTGAGATTTGGGATCACATCCTTTAGCACCCCTGAGTAATTTCTTAACTTCCGCACCTACCGCGTTACGCTGTTCATTTGTTTTCGCGTTATTGGCAATATTGACAATCGTAGACAACTTGACCATACTTATTACAAACTAAGAAAAATTATCCTGATACCAGCTATAAACTTCATTATATTCTAGGCCAAACTCCTGCTCATTTTCAGCCATAATTGTTTCCGGATCTACATGATACTTAAGATGTTCCAAGATCTCAATGTTTTGGCTATAAACTGCGCCGCGCATAGTGGGGTACGCAAATACCTTCATAATATCATTCCACTTGGAAGGTCCTAAGGCAGTCTCACATGTATTTTTGAAAAGTTCAAACATTGCGAGACCAAAGTCATGATTGTCATGCATGGCCATCCAAAAAGTCAAGAACTTCTCCGGATCACCTTCAGGATTACGAATCATCTCATTGGCGTGTTCAAGTAACATATATTCCCTTGAACGAAGAGAGTCAAAGTCTGCGTTTTTCACACACTGTAGGATAGACATGATTAATTATAAATTATGAACATCATAACTAACTTAGGTTAGTAAGTTACTTATGGTGGTTATTTGACCAGTTATTTTTAGTTTTTTCATTTACTCTTCATCAACCTCATCCTCCTCGTCAACCTCAACGTCAGCGTCAGCGTCGTCAGTCTCTGGGAGATCAACACCCTGGAAGGCAAAGGAGGGGAGCTTCGTGGACTGCTCTAGGAGAGTCTGCTGAAGGCGGATAGTCACACCAAACTTGTTGTCAATGAACCAGATGGAACTGATATCAACAATGGCCATGCACTTCTGACCCTTCTCAATAGTGTCCAGAGTGACAGGCTCCTTGCGCACATTGTAAGCCTCGGGAACAAATGTACCATCGGGTTTGGTGGCAATCTTGAGCTTGAGGGTGGAGGGGTAGGGCTCCTTGCCCGGTCGGACAATAGGCTTGTAAAGAGCCTCGCGGAGAACTGCGACGTTAAACTCCTTACCGAGCCACTCTTTAGAGTTCTCAGCTACAGTGTTTACGATGAGTTCGTCAAGCTCCTTAAGGCTGTCATGGAGCTCCATAGCCTCGGTGTTATCGGTGTCAAAGGAGAGGTCAAGAGAGTAGGTCGTGCGACCGGTACCCTCATCTGTGAAGGCACTCAGACCATAAGGGGAGCGCATGAAAGGGAGCTGAATGTAGAGCTTTTTGTTGTCACCAGCGTTGAGGTAGACGGTCTTACCGCCATTCTTGTTCTTACGAAGTTTCGAGAAGCCAACGGACTTGGCAGAGAAATCGGAGGATCGTTGGATAGTGAGCGACATTGTGTAGTGGGTATTATACATCTATTAGATGGCTTGACTTTAAGTAAGTTTTATGGAATAGTATACTTTATACTCTTTGGAGTTGGTGTACCTCCTGAACCACCATTTGTAGTTTCCTTGAGAACTTCCTTATCATTTTCCTTAATAATCCATCCAGGTACATACTTTGGTCTGTGATAATCAATTTCAAACTCACTGACCTTTGATGATGTCGTGATAGTAAAAACTTTGGTTCCTACAGGAATTTCTCCAGGAGTCCACTGTGTCCATGTAAGATCATTTGGTTGTGGTGTGGATGGTTCCGGATCATTCCAACCCATATCGTCAGTCCCGCCACCTGGAAGACTCGAGGGATCGCCTTCGCATTCATACCCACCTTCTTTACTATTACATGTAGCCCACCCTGGATTAACATGAGCAGTCAGTTCACTATCTTTAGCGCGAATACCGTCAATTTTGATGTCTGTAATAGAAACACCGTATCTATCTGTATGATGGCATGGTACATTTAAGATAAAATCGTACTTGTACTCAGTGGGTTCCGATGGTATCAGGAAAAAGGCACCCACTGAGGATGAACAACAACAACAACACATTAATAAAATTAGTACAATGATCAGTTTAGTTTTCATTATTAAAATGAACAGATATTTTTTACTGGTAGAGTTCATAAGTAAGTTCATATGAAAATGGCGTATCATTATTTCCCGCGTTGCTAGTGCTTTTAAAAACCTCTACACCATTTTCCATGATTTTAAATCCAGGTGTGAATCTAGGTTTCACAAATTCTATCTTAAATTCCGATACTTTAGTTTGAGATGACACACTCATTAACTTTGTACCAACGGGGGTATCACCCTTTTTCCATTTAGTCCATGTTATATCGTCATCATTTTCTCTTTCCTCGGGTTCATCGTCAACTGCGCCATAGACATCCTCTTCACAATCATATCCATTAGCCCGAGAACCACATTTAAGTTCCGGTTCTACATGAATTTCAACCTGATCTTCACCAACACGTAACCCATCCATTTTTATAGTGGATAAACGTATTCCAGATGTTCCATGTTGATTTTCGTGTTCCACGATAAAATCATAAACATAAGGTTGTTGTGGTGATGGGCCCAAAGTCCCTTCTGGATTACCTGTCATAACATATGCAATTGCTCCAAAACCAGATGATGCTACACATGCAAGAAGCACATAAGGTGCATATTTCGTAGCCATTATTTAAAATGAACAGATATTTTTTTGTTGGTATATTTCAAATATAATCATGGGTCTTTTTAAAGATTGTGGCTGTGGATGTAATGGTAAGAAACAGGAGGAGAAGTTCATCATCTCGGTGATCTCCGGCCTAACTTTTTTTGTCATCGCTAACCCCGAGACATTCCGTCTTGTCAGGCGAGTCTTAGGTCCAGGTATCGCGACCCCAACTGGTTGCCCTTCTACTACAGGCCTTCTTGTGCATTCCGTTGTATTCATCCTGGTTGTTTGGGCCATGATGAACGTGAAGAAGGATATGCCTAAGCTTCCCGGAATTAAGTGCAACGTGAAGAAGGAAGAAAAGAAGATTGTCCCCCCTACCAAGCAAGCCGATATTGTCATGAAGCCTGGTATGATGGAGGAACCATTCGTTGATACCGGTCTTCAACTCGGTTCTATGGATCTGGGTCAGCCAGTGTCTATGTAAATTAATTAAAATTCAGGCATTTTCCAGTCAATTTGGGTAAATTGATAGTAAAATGGTATTAAAATTCTTCATCAAACCCAATATCATCTGAAGTGTCATCCATCTTTCCGTAGTCACCCACCCTCTTCTCAAAAAAGTTTGTTTTACCATCTAGGCTAATGTTCTCCATGAAATCAAAGGGATTTTTAGAGTTCCAGATAGAAGGTTGACCAATCTGTTTTAGAAGGCGATCAGACACATACTCGATATATTCGGACATCTTCTCGGAGTTCATACCGATGAGGTTACAAGGAAGGGCATCAAGGATAAAACCCTTTTCAATTTCAACAGCCTCCTTTACAATAGAATGAATAGTTTCTACTTTTGGTTTATTTCTTAAGAGTTTGAAAAGTTCAACTGCAAACTCTTGATGAAGACCTTCATCTCTAGAGATGAGTTCATTAGAGAAGCAGAGACCTGGCATGAGACCCCTCTTCTTCAACCAGTAGATCGCACAGAACGAACCACTGAAGAAGATACCCTCAACACACGCGAACGCAAAGAGGCGTTCAGCAAATGGACGAGATTTATCAAACCATTTCATGGCCCACTGAGCCTTATTCTCGATGCACGGCACAGTTTGAATGGCCTCGAAGAGTTGCTTTTTCTCAGAAGAGTCTTTGATATATTTGTCAATCAATTTGGAATATGTCTCGCCATGAACCATCTCGTTATGGCACTGGTAAGCATAGAATGAGCGAGCCTCTGAGATTTGCACCTCATCGGCAAAATTGTTATTGATATTCTCAAAAACAATTCCATCGGACCCAGCAAAGAATGCCAGGATATACTTTATAAACTTCTTTTCATTATCATTGAGTGTTTTCCAGTCGTCCATATCCTTAGAGAGATCCACTTCCTCAGCAGTCCAATTGGACATTTGAGCCTTCTTATAGAGTTCCCAAAGTTCTGGATACTTCAGGGGGAATACAGTGAATCTGTTTAGGGTAGAGGCGAGAATTGGTTCGTATTCATCTTCTATGTAGTCTTGAAATTCAAAATAGTTTCCGACGTGACGTCCATCAATAAATATTTGAGGGTAAGTTGTCGCTGAGCCACCGCACAACTTCTTGAGTTCTTCTTTGTCCACCATGATTTTTTCATGGTCAAGACTCTCGGACTCACATAGGTCTTTTGCGTGCTCGCAGTACTCACAACCTTCCTTCGAATAAATAGTAACTTTCATCTGTGATATTATCCCTGATTATTTTTTGCCATAAAACTCTAAGCATGATTGTGCCCTCTGATATAATCCAAAATGATATAGTGAAACTATTAGTAAACGAAGATGACCTAGAAGATGAAATGATGGCTGTCGTTGGAATGAACACCGGCCTGACCCTTGGTGTAAAATATCTCAACCCCACAGAACTCATTTATAAATCTGCATGTGTATATGAATTAGAAGATGGTGATTTAAACCCTGCACCTTACGAAAGCCTGATGGAACATTACCCAAGTGGAACAACTTTTAAAGATTTAGATATGAAGTCTCTGGGTAATGGGATGTTTGCATACCTTTCTGAAATTGATATAGAAGACTCTGATTCGGAGATTTACAATGACGACGAAACAGACTCCGAGATGGCTGACTTTATTGTTCCTGATACAGAGATTGACGGAGAAATTGTACCACCCCCAAACCAGGAATCTATTGACAAAGAATGGAATGAATGGACACCAACTTCTCCAGGGGCTAAAAGTTTTAAAGAAACGGTTGATGCAATTGAGACTATGGCCAGAATAAATGCAGATAACCTAAGTTTCAACGCGTAATTCTAAAAACTAAAAAAGGTAGACCTCATTTATACCAAGATGCTGGCAGCTATATGGTCTGAATTAGACCAATTATTACCAAAGAAACCCGAAGAAAAGCCAGTGAATAAAAATTTTTGCCGTGAATGTTCTGGTGTAAAGATCATTTCACCCGAGGGTCTTCCAACATGCTCTGAGTGTGGTCTCATTGAAGACAATTTTGTTGATGATACCGCGGAGTGGACGAGTGGTGTTACAGATGATGGACGAGTTAATGATCCAGCTCGTTGTGGAATTCCTAATTCAAATCCCGAACTATTTTCACAGAATTGGGGGAAGGGTACAATTATTTCAACTAAACATTCTTCAACTTATGAAAATAAGCGAATGGCAAAAATAAATTTTCACATGTCAATGAATCATAAAGACAGATCTCTATTTCATGCTTATCGCGACATGGATGAAGCCTGTCACACATTACCAGAATCTGTTCTTAAAGATGCTAAAATGATGTACAGAAAGTTCAATGATGGAAAATTGACCCGCGGTGCTGTGAGACTTGGTATCAAAGCTAACTGCGTTTTATACGCATGTCGTCTTTCCAATGTTTCTAGAACAACAAAAGAAATTTCTGAAATGTTTGGAATACAACCCAAAGATGTTAGTCGTACGACTCAAATATTCAAAGATACCATCATGGGTATCACAGAAAAGAATTATGTTACAAAGGCTCATGATGTGATGCAGAGACTTCTCAACTCATTTGATATTACACGGGAACAGAGATTGAGATGTAACAAAATGTGTAACGCTACAGATGATTGCGTAGATTTGATGAGTAAGACCCCAAATAGTATTGCATCTGCAATTATCTATATTGTTCTCACAGGGGTTGTAACAAAGGCGCAAGTATGTGAGAAATGTTCAGTGTCTATACCGACATTGAATAAAATAGAAAATATTATCAAAAAACACTTAGAGGTTAAAGGTCTATCATAATATATGAAGTTGTTCCTGTCTACACCATGCTATGGTGGCCTATGTTTAGAGAAGTACATGTCTAGTATTATAAAGCTTCAACTGCTACTTGTAAAAGAAGGAATTCAACTTTATCTCGATACCACTGAAAATGAATCACTCGTGCACCGCGCAAGAAATGTAGCTGTAGGTCGCTTCATGCAAAAAACAGATTGTGAATACTTTATGTTTATAGATGCCGATGTTGATTTTGATCCCGAAGCTGTTGTTCGTCTCATACGTTCTGGTCATGATATCAGTGTTGCATGCTACCCCAAGAAGGTTGTTATGTGGGAACAGGCTGCTAATGCCGTTAAGGGGGGTGATGAGCGTAATATGGCTATGCTTTCTTCTAGTCTCGTCGTAAATTTTGGTGCACAAAGGATTGCTGTAGAGAATGGTTTCATTCCCATTCTAGATGGACCTACGGGATTTATGTGTATCAAGAGGGAAGTTTTCAAAAAGCTAGAAGATAAATACCCGGACTTGTGGTGTAAGAATGACCACCAGAATAGGGATTTTGATGACTATCATGCATGCTTTGACTGTATGATTGACCCTGGTTCAAAGAGATACCTCTCCGAGGACTATGCATTCTGTCGGCGGTGGCAACAGTGCGATGGTAAAATATATGCGGATATCAATACAACACTTGGTCATGTCGGAAATCTTCCCTTTAGTGGTTGCCTCAATGAAAGGCTTAAGGCTTAGACACAAATTATCTGTAATATGAAGTTTTGTACACTTATCGTGACTCGGTCAAAATCATGTTCCGTTAAAACACTTCATACAATTCTTAAGATGAACATCCATTGTATTCAACAAAATGTTCAAAATGAGATTTTATATGTGAATGATGACCCATTTGAAAAAATTGAAATGATTAAGAAGTGTTTATCTAAGTGTGATCGGCTCTTTTTTGTTGATTTTGGAATCAATGTGGATGAAGAATCAATCAAAGAACTCTTCAAACCCCATGACGGTGTAGGAGTTCTTGTATTTCCAGGTGTGAAGGATGGGATTGACTGGGGTCTATTTAAACATAAGGTAAAGGAGGGGTCTAAAGAACCAGTGTCACAGATGGGTCTCAATTTTGATACAGAAGTTGGTCAGAAAGTATCAAAAGATATCTACAAAGTGAAGAATACTGAAGCTCGTGCATGGGTTATGTTTTCTAAGAATACACTCAAAAAGTGTAAAAAGTTTACAGCTTCTAAAATGTTAAACAATTTGAGAGACGAAGATGTCAAGATTTATGCATTTACAGCATCTAAGTTGATCATGACTTACACACATGAGTGTGTAAGTAATATTCTAAGTGCCGCGGGAGTTAAAAGCAATTAAAGTTTAAAAAATATCATTACATATGTCGTTAACGGTTCATGAACATGTTGTAAAATTCATTCATCATGTTTGGGGAAGCAAAGATTATTTTCCGGGTCCACAACCAATCTCAATTGAACGTAAACATTTTCCAATCCTGAAAGGTTCGGAATACGTTGTATGTGAGAAGACGGATGGTGAGAGACATATGATGGTTGCTCTTATGTATGAAGGTAAACCAAAGTGTTTTTTTGTGAATAGAGCCTTTGATATGATTGAAGTTAAGATTAATCTTAACAGAAAAGCATATGACGGAACAATTCTTGACGGTGAATTGTATGACAATACATTGATGGTTTATGATGCAATCTTGGTGAATGGAGTGTCTGTAGCCCGCAAAAACTTAGACGAAAGACTTGCAGCATCTGAAGAGATGATGAAATTTATCATCTATATGAAGTCTGATAAATATCGTCTAAAGATGAAAACGTTTCATATGATGAATGACTTTGGGGTGTTCATGGATGAATATCTTCCAACGGTTCAACAGAAGATAGACGGTCTTGTCTTCACACCCCTAAATGATCCAATTCGTATCGGAACACACGAAACGATGTTCAAATGGAAACCCCTGGAAAAGAATACAGTTGACTTTCTCATGAAGAAGGAACCTACACGAGAAACTCCTGGTTATAAACCTGGACCTCCAGCTTGGAGACTGTATGTCCAGGAAAAAGGGAAACTCCATTTTGAGAGTGAAATTCCTTTTAATAGGATTTCAGATGAACCATGGTTTGAAGATGGAGCTATTGTAGAATGTAAATATATCACATGGGAAGAACCGATGTGGTGGAAACCTCTAAAGAGGAGGAGGGATAAGACACACCCCAATAACCGACGCACATTCTATAGGACTATTGTGAACATTAAAGAGGATATTAAGATGAAGGAGTTTTTAGATTGTAGACCATAAAGTAGTGACCAGCTTCTTCGGGTAGGTCTTGTTGTGTAATATGATCATCGTTCGCGTAGTACCATTTATTTCGTCTCTTTACAAAGCCGACATAGTGACCATCGTTTTGGTGACCCACGTGGACAGCACTCGCTATGAGATTATATTCATATTTATCCATCAATATATTCTCAATAATTTTGATGTGACTCTTCCTATCAAATGAAATCATTAGGATTTGTGGAAGTTTTGAAAATAACTTTCGGGTTGTCGCAACATTGTGAACTTTACCCTCAGTATCTTCAAAATTTTCAATGACATCCCAGTCAGTACTCTTCTTTAACATTTCTTCCATGTCAGTACCGTTGGAGGTGATCAAATGAACACTAAAATCCTCTTCACCTGTTGACTTACCACCGGGCCAAATCGTTTCTTGTACCTTTTTGCCATAGAACCACTTTTTGATTTCAGGTATGGTCCTTTCCAAAATGTCTATGATACATAATATAGCTTCTTGAACATCATGTTGTTCATCAGTTTTAAACCTAGGAAACTCATTTTGAAAAAGTTTTAAGAGTGTATTGATGTTGATACGTTCTTCACCCTTTGTCCAATATACTAGGACGAGATCCGTGTACATTTTAGTAAACTCACATTCACCATCGTATGGGTGTCTTATGATATAGTTTGTGAGTATAGGGATATGGAGAAGACATTGGAGAGCCGTGTTAAAATAACAAGTATTTCCAAGATTTAAAAAACCTCTCATTACGATTTATGTATAAAAAACACTTAAGAGAATGACGCGAATCATAAAAGTAAGAAAATATGCACGACGTCAAATCTATCGTTGAAAAGATCCTTCCTGTGTTTGATTCCTATAAAGATGAAGAACATATTGAAGTAGAATTACGCCTGGGTAAATATAACGGTTCATTTTTTGATACCAATATGGGTAAAAAAACATTTGAACGGGTTCTCAAGGGTCTTCAAAAATATGATAAGTGGGAAAAGATAGACACTTCCATTTCTGATATCTTCTATAATGACAAAGATTCTATTCGTATCACTTCTAATCAGGATACTGGTGAACAGAAGATGATCCAAAAGATTAATGTCGTCAAAGAGGACTTCTCTGGAACCCCGACTGACATGCGTTTCAGTGTGTCCCGTGAAATCCCAAATTGGGGTGAATATGAGATGGACCGCAAGAGAACAAAGACTCGGTACTCATTTGTACGTAAGAATCTCAGTATTGATATGACAATCTCATCGGGTGACAATGCTGACATGGACTCTGAAGAAGAATCGTCTTATCAAATTGAATTTGAGATTGTAGATCCCACTAAGGTATCATCTCGTGATGAGTTTTTCAACATTATTCACAAGGTTAATGACCTTTCTAAATTAATTTCGGTGTAATAAGTAAATGAAGCCACTTACCATATTTTTTATAGTATTGGTAATAGTTTTACTCGCGATTGGGTTTTACTTTATATTTAAGGATGATGAGATGCCAACCCCTGGACCAACACCTGGGCCGTCAGAAGATGACACATATATAGACCCGGGTGTAACCGGTCGTTATGTGAAACTGATACACACAGTAGCCTATGATGCTGACAGACCAGGCAATGACGAAAGTAAACACGCTAACATAAATTTTGCTGAGCTTGAAGTATTTGATATAGATGGAAATAACCTTTCCCATGCTAAGACTGTGACCGGTTCCTCGTTTCGTGGTGCTGGGGCGGCATGGAAGTTAGTAGATGGTGATTTTACCAACTTTGCACAAACAATAAGCCGTGATGAATCAGAAAGGGATTATATGATGGTTGATCTAGGTTTAAGTACCATAAAGAAAATTACGATTACAAATCGTAGTGCGGATGATAGAAAAATACAAGGTGTTAAACTTTTAATTATAGATGAAGACGGAGATACAATCAAAAAAGAAACACCTGAAATAACAACGGTGGCAAACACGTATACTATCACTTTCCCAGAAAATGTATGGACAACTTCATAAATTATCTCACTCTATAGTAAATGATCTACCTCATATTGGGTATCATATCTATAGTTTTAATGTATGAAGCGAGAAGTAAGAGTGAAGAAATCGCAGGTTCTAAACATTTTCATTTAAGCCATGGTGCATCCAGAGACATGTATCTCAAGATGGTGAGGGATGGTATGAATGAAGATGGACTCAAGAAGTTTGTATTAATGGAGGATCGTCTTCTCCAAATTGAGAAGATGTCTGTGTGCTCAGGACTTCCCAATATAATTGAAGCTGTGACATTGTCAAATATGATTAAAGATATGTTCCCTAAATATAATTTCGCTTATCACACTAGTCATCTTAAGCAAATTGCTGAACCTCTTAGAAACGTGAACACGATAATAACATGTTAAATAGGTTCCATAGGAGCATTTTGTGTCTAGGACTTTCCATATCTTGGTAATTTTTTGTAATGTACATGATGAGTCCATTATCATCAGCTTCACGGGGACCGTACATTTTTTCAAGATCCGAAACCCCCTTTTCACTCTCTCTACCCTTTCTAATGTAATCTGCTGCGACATATATGACCCCATCTAAAAATTCTTCAACTGCCATGTCAATCCAAGAATTTTCAGTTGTACCCCATTCCCTCGTGTCAGAGTCAACAATGACACCATGACCATATCTCTTGAGGCCGATCTCTAGACGTTCAACCAATTGTTCCCCAACTGTTTGCATATACAAATACATCGGACTTATTCCTTAAGTTTACAATGTTTCTCTTTTAGCTTTTACTCTAGGAACCACATTGGGTTTGGCATTCTTGGCATTGTTCAACCAGGTCTTCTTATACTTGGCTAACTGTGTCTTTGTGGGACTATGAATCATAATGTAGTTCGTGGCTCTAACCCTGTACGCGTTAACCATATTACGTGGAATACCCGAAACGTTGAGTGAGTTCATTATATACTTCTTCTCAAGGTTACGCACACGCTCATTCTTCCACTTGTTTACCAGGGCCTTCTTTACGTCGTCCACATTCTTCTTGAAGGGGATACCCATCTTGTTACCACCAGACATCTTACCTAGGCGAATAGTCATTTCACGGACATCGTTATTGAGGGATGGCTTGTATCGGTCCATCCACTTCTTACCGTAAAGCTTCACTATATCCTTTCGGATAGAATTGTCATCTAGACCCCTCTTCTTCATAACCTGATTAGTTCTGACCACCTTCTTTTCTTGGGCTTTCTGTTGTCTCACAACCTTCTTTGCGGGTGGAGTCTTTGGCTTTGGTTTGGGAGCAATCATAGCGTTACGCGCCTTTTCAATCTTTTTACAGAGAGTAACCTTGGTTTCCTTCTCGTCAAGTTGTATATTGAGAATCTTGGCAACCCTAAGAAGTTCAGTCTTATCGTAGTTCATACACTTGGACTTTCCAACCTTAAAGTTCTTGTTGGATCCAGAGAGTTTAACATTCTTTTTCTTGTTTGTATTTTTGAATGTCGCACTATTTTTGTTGAGAACTGCGTTAATCTTCTTACAGAGATCTTCCTTTTTTGTACTCTTAGTGATACCCACAACACCTAATTTTTTAGCGAAATCCACAAGTTCATCCTTAGAGAAACGTATACATTGAACACCGTTAATCTGAATATTGAGAACTGGATCACGCTTCTTCGCTAAGTTCTTCTTAACAGGAGGGCGAGGTCCTGTCTTTTTCTTAGGACCCCTCTTTTTGGGTGCAACCCTGGCACCCTTGGTGAGCTGCTTAGGAACTTCTCCAGTAACTTCAATATCACCGTTTGTGTTCATAATCTTAATGAGTTCTATGGCATCATTGTAGGCAACGAGCATATCAGCTGGGGTTGCCGAACCGGAAATCTGGACATTCCCCGTTTGAGCAAAGTTATACTTGTGTCCCTTGTAATTGACGTACATAAAGGGAGACAGCTCGGGTTCGTAGCTCAACTTAGTGACACCCGAGGAAGCATACATTCTCACCTTGCCAGCAATTAAAGAAAATCCCTTAAAGTTACCATTAATCCTAAATTGACCACTGAGATTGTTATACTCAAATGGGTTGTATAGATAAGCTTCCTTCTCAGTGTAGGTGTTAACTATATAACGCCTGATGAGTTCCGGTTGATTGGCTATATTAGTACCGATAAAGCCACCGGAGAAGCGAATCTTACCATTCTTGTAGATGTTTACGGTGCCACCCTTAGATTCGGTGTCATTGGAAATAACAACCTTTATCTGGACTGTAAAGAAACTCTTATTGATATTACCCTTCTTCCCATATTCACGTGTGTGAGAGAACCCCTCCTGCATCGCACCAAATCTACCTATAATTTGAGTAGTATCTATATAAAGACCCTCACCAATAGAGGTTCTTGGTTGAGGAACCTTCATAAGTATCTTCTTTAGGTCAATGAGATTACCTTGTTGGGGGAACTCCTTATTCACTGTAGCATTGAACATACCCGGATTTAACTTACTGAACTTTAGTTCAATGTTTCTAGGAACTGGAACTGGGGGTGAAGGAGTTTTAAATTCAGCGAGAACATTATTGATCATAGCTTTGTTTTCGTTGTTAAGTGTATTGTTGCTATTAGAGTTCATAAACTGGGCAAACTCTCCATAATTAGAATCACTCATCATATTCTTTTCGAGTCGGTTAGGGAACTCTTGTCTTTTTAGCATATTAGCCTCAAGCTCTCTATTGAAGTTGTTGTTTGACGCAACTGAACTTGGAGTACCAGTCGGGCGTAGCTCTACACCCGACTGTTTCACAAACTCTTTGAGCTGCTGACTCATTATTACTATCTATTAGTATTTTTTTTAGTAGTCTTCTGTGAATCCCAAACTCTCGTCAACCACATCTAGACCGTAGATCACGGGTTGGTTTGGGTATGTACGCCCATTATAGGTCACTACTTCCTCCCTGACTTCAATATCCCTGGAACTGAAAGGTCCAGCGTAAAAGTCTTGAGTAAACTTGTGCCTGCCTAGGTTGTTTGCCTGACAATGCTGATTGAACACCTGTATGAATAGCTTCTGTGGCACGAATAGATCCTTATCATACTTGATTAGAGTACTCTCCATGAAGTTATGAAGGGAGCTCGCAACCATCGCAACCTGCTTCTGTACCTTCTTGAAGTACTCTGGTACTACATTCCAAATGTCTTTGTCTTTGTACTTGTTAGAATAGTCTAGATAGGCTCTTACACATTTTAGGAGAATAATTGGTAATTCCCTGTTCAACTTCTCATCTAGCTGAGGGTCTGCCTCCCGCACCTGTTTGGAGAAGTTCCATGTGAGAATACGACGAAGAACTGAACCGGAATTATCTTTCCAGTTAGGAACCTCATTACCACCCAAAACTCCTGGAACGTTCCATTCAATAGAGACTGCAGTTTTATTCTTCACAGCGATTGAAACATCTTCACCTGATACCATTGACTGAAACTCAGCTTGTTCCAATGCAAGATCACCCTTAACCTCTGGGGCGATGAACATGAAAGAGTCCTTGATTGCAGAGAGACCAAACTTCTTCTCAATATTGTTAGAGAGGGTTCCAACGTCTTCATTCTCATAGAACTTCTTGAAAACCTTTGTAATTAGAGTGGATTTACCCGAACGCGCAATACCCTTGAAGAATGGGATAACCTGCCATGCATCCATTTCACCGACATCGTAACAGAGCCGACCACCCATGACATAGGCCCAATCACATACATCTTTGTCAAACTTTTGATATTGAAGAACCGAATCAAAAAAAGGTGTCGGGATATCTTGCCACTTCCCAACATGAGAGAAATCGTCAAACTGCTGATCAAAGTATTTACAGGCGATGATAGTCGGGTCTAGACACCTAAACTCTTTACTCTCATATGGGTAAAAACAACACTCATACACACCGCGATCTGGGATCCACTCTTTCCCAACAAAGACCCCGTTCCTGAAACTCCAAACATGCCGACGCTTTGTAATTTCAGGGAATTGTGCATCTATACACTTGCTCATGTTATCAACAACCTCCCTGTAAACATTACCTCTACTCGTAAAGTTCTTCCACATCGTAAAATCATCATCCTTCTGGGAGAGGGAGTAAACAAACTGTTCAATTGTAAACTTGGGTTTCCAGGCGCGAGTCCTGTGCCCCTCGATGGTCTTAATTTCTTCACAACATTGTCCCTTGTAACGACGGTATCCAGATTTGTATGTTTGATCTAGAGAATACAACAGACATTTCTGATACGGAGTAGAACTTTCAACCTCATCTTCATCCATAGTGGAAGGGTCACCTGAAGTACTAAATTGTGGAAGGGCGGTCGGATTGTCTACACGCTCAAAAGATGTATAGTGACGACGTATATTCTCATATCCATCACTCAATTGCTTCAGGATGTTGTTAATTCGTCTGAGAATCGTCATCCCGTCATCATTTGGTTCCTTCTTATGGATTTTTAGGTCTCTGCTATGATTCTTCATGTTAATAAGATACGTTCTCTGTTTGTCACGAATACCCTTAATAGCCAAAATATCAATTTCACTGGGAATAGGATTTCCAGTCTCATCAAAGTTGTCAGGGTGTACAAATTGACGATACCCCAATTCGCGAGCATTTCTAAAGTCATTGGTTTTTAGAGACCATGCCTGTTCAAATTTATTAATAATGTCATTTACCTGATCTTCTTTCATAGATTGGATGTGTTCTTTTTGAAGTTGTACCAGAGCTTCATATTTGTTTGGATCCTTATCTATGAAATGGGTATGCTCCATTCTAATTTATTACACTACGTTTTTTCTTTCTAAGCTTATTTTGGAGGCTGGATTTTAGAAAGCATTTTAATTAAGATTTTGTTTTGGGTTTCCAATTGGTAACAGAGATTGACAAGGGCTGAACAAATTGTGTCCCCATCGGGGGTGGCCAAGAGAGATGTCATGAGACCCGCGAGATCCATGTTATCCTCGTCCTCATCCTCATTGATTTCAAAATCGTCCTCGTCTGTCATTTCAATCTCATCATCTTCTTCTTCCGAGACAATCTCACCCTCCTCAATTTCTTCAATAGGTTCTTCCTCTTCAGGGCGTGACGACATTTTAACCTAGACTGAGAAATTTCGAGATCCATATTTTCGCACCTGGTGCGATTTCAGCCAGAAAAAAAATGTTGCTATATAGTACAAATACTCTCAAAATGGCCGGTGGTCTTATGCAACTCGTCGCTTACGGTGCCCAGGATGTCTACCTGACCGGCAACCCCAAGGTTACTTTCTTCCAGGCGGTTTACAAGCGCCACACTAACTTCGCGATGGAGAACATCGAGCAGACCGTCAACGGTACCGCCGCCAACTCCGGTCGCGTGTCCGTGACTGTCGCGCGCAACGGTGATCTCGTCGGTGACATGTACCTCGAGCTCGAGTCCGACGCGACTTCGTCCAACACCTTCGCCGGTTACCCCTCTTGCTGGGTTGCCGAGCGTGCCATCGCCTCCGCGGAGCTTTCCATCGGTGGTCAGCGCATCGATAAGCACTACCAGCGCTGGTGGCGTTTGTACTCCGAGCTTTACCTGGATGAGTCCAAGAAGGCTAACTGGGGTAAGATGACCACTGCCGAGGATGGCAAGGTTGTGTACCTTCCCCTCATCTTCTTCTTCAACCGCAACCCCGGTCTCTACCTTCCCCTCATTGCCCTCCAGTACCACGAGGTCCGCATTGATTTTGACCTCGCGTCGGACATGGAGAACTACCTCAACAAGAACGTGTTCAAGGTGTGGGCCAACTACGTCTACCTTGACACCGAGGAGCGCCGCCGCTTCGCCCAGAAGGGCCACGAGTACCTGATCGAGCAGGTCCAGCACACTGGTTCGGACACCGTCACCGCGGGTCAGACCTCCAACAAGCGCCTGTCGTACAACCACCCCGTCAAGGAGCTCGTGTGGTGCTTCAACGATCCCGCCACCGCCAACGCCGCGACCGCTCTGTGGAACTTCACCTCGGAGCCCGGTGCCGAGGGTATTGTCCTCGAGGCCGACCCCCAGGCTGCTGGCTCCAACGCCTACGTGTCCATCGGCCAGGGTACCGGTGTTCCCCTCCTCCGCACTGGTGCGGACTGGGAAGGCTCTGCCATCAAGTTCCGCGAGGAGACTGTCGGTCCCCTCACCGACTTCAAGCTCATCCTCAACGGTCAGGACCGCTTCAAGGCCCAGAAGGGTAAGTACTTCAACCAGGTCCAGGCCTACAACCACCACTCCGGTAACCCTTACCCCGGTGTGTACTCGTACTCCTTCGCGCTCAAGCCCGAGGAGCACCAGCCTACTGGCACTTGCAACTTCTCGCGCATCGATAACGCGCAGGTCGCTGTCACCGTGCCCTCCGGCATCGCGTCCACCACCATGCACATGTTCGCTGTGAACTACAACGTCCTCCGCATCCAGTCGGGTATGGGTGGCCTCGCGTTCTCCAACTAAGCATTTAGTCTTAGTTTTTCAAAATAAATTAAATAAATCTTCATTTTTAAATCACATGGAAAAATGTCATTTAAAAACGAACTACGTCATCATAATATGATCCTTCAGCCTCGTTGTTTTGCTACTCGCTTTCAGAAAGTGAAAGAAAAACCAAAGCCGTGTATGAAAACCCCGGATGCAGTTAAGTGTGCAACACGTCACAGGCAGTGTAAAGATTGTCCATTTCAAAAATTCTTTAAATCTGGCAAGGATCGTCCCGATAAACAGTGACGATTGGTGGTTCATCATTGTATCCATAATAATGAATTGATATTCCAAAAAGTTTCATCATTTCCGGGTCAACTTTTTCGTTAATTTCTCTTTTCCAATTTTTCACAGTTGTTTGAAAGTATTCAACCCCGTCATCTGAAAATACACAAATACGCATGAATGGTGTACTACGTAATTTTTTCATGTAATCATGTACAGCCATGGGTAAAGGTGTTGTTCTCATATACACCGATTTAAGAATATTAATAACGTAATACCCATGTGAATCGCAAATTATATTGACCTGCATTTCGGGGAACCCCTTTATATATGCTTCAAAATCTGCATTACTGGGGAGAGTTGCGAAAATTGGTGTATTCTCACAAACAGTCCCATCATGATGACCAATACCTGGGTGTGTGTGAAATGACATTTCAGAATACCATACTCTTTCAATTTCAGGACCTTCAACTCGGTTTCGTTTTTTTGATGTAACAATACTTGGTTTACTAAACCTGAAATTTTTGTACTTAATATTACCAGCATATTCCCACTGTTTGACAGAAGATAACTTACTCACTTCTTTCAAATCGTGAACCACTCTACGAGAAAGTTTTATTCTCTTCCTCCTAACTGCCATGTTTGGACGCATGATCGCTAGTTTCATTGATGATCCCTATTATACACTGACAATTTATGTTTTTTTGTTTTTAAGTGTACAATAGACTTAGAAAATAGCTATGAAGTGTAATCATGTATGAGGTTTACACTGATGGAAGTTGTCTCGGAAATCCTGGACGTGGTGGCTGGGGTGTGGTTAGTGATAACTTTAAACTCTGTGCTGGACAGTCTAATACCACAAATAACCAGATGGAGATGACTGCGGTTGTTAAAGCCCTTGAGGAGTGCCTTCATAGAAATTATCTAGATGTACGTATTTACACAGATAGCAATTACGTGAAACAGGGTATCACCCAATGGATTCACAATTGGAAGAGGAATGGGTGGAAAACATCCTCAGGTGGGGATGTAAAGAACAAAGAACTTTGGATTCAGATTGATACACTCCGAGGTCAGATGAAGGAAGTTGAATGGAAATGGGTGAAAGCTCATAACGGAAATCCATTAAACGAGGAGGTGGACAAACTTGCGCGATCATGCGCAAAAAAAAATGTCTAAATATATTAAAATGGGTGTAATTATACACACACCAACGTCTAACATTTACTCTTCTATTCACACTTCAGAAATAATGATTACGAAGAACTATCGCGAAACTGATGATAGTAATATAATTTGTGAATATTATTTAATGTCGGCGATGCATACCTTTACGAATAAAGATGAATATGACGCCAGAAAGAGCGTCCAAACTTATGGTGAGGATAATTATCAAACAAATATTTCCCTTACCAGTAATACATTCCCATCTGATCCACACGCTCTTCTTTACCAAAAGTTTAAGTTAGGTTTACATTCTTATACTGATGATATTTAAATAAATGTATAATCTAATGGCAACCCAAAAGGAAACACACCCCTGGTGTGAGAAGCAGGAGAAGCTTCTAAAATCTTGGGCTGAACGCGCTGCTGGTTATAGGTGGCTACATAATCACGCACGTTTACACTATAAGAATCAAAATGACTGGCTGGCATACCCAAGTATTGTTATAGCTTCAATAACAGGTGTTGGTGGTTTTGCTGTCCTCAACCCAAGTGGTAATGAAGATGTATCAATGGAGACTAAGAACAAGATCATGATCGTTCAATATATGTTTGCATTCCTAAATGTACTCGCAGGTATATTGACGAGTATATCCAAGTTTAGCCAAAGTTCAACGTTAGCAGATGCACATTCTCTCATGTGTGTACAGTATTCTAAATACTATAGAAATATAGATATGGAATTGTCTCTAGATGAAGGTGATCGTACATGTGTTATAGAATTTGTTAAGAAGTGTAGAGAGGAGTATGACCGTCTTTTAGACGACGCTCCTGATATACCCGCTATTTCTATTCAGGCTTTCAATATAGAATTTCCAGATCGTGTGAATAAGCCGGATGTATGTAATGGTTTGAGTATTATCGTCAGTGATGATACTAATTCACAAATTGCATCGCATAGAACTGTAAATAGATGGCTGGGTGCGTTTAACACAATAAGGCGTAAGAGTCACGACAATGGTTCTAGAGATGAACTCCACAGAATGGAGAGTGTCTAAAAATTAATATTTTAATATACTAGAAGTAAAATGAGATATATATTGATACTGATTTTACTAATAGTTTGTATGTATGCGACTACAACTAATCATGTTCACTTTATTCAGACAGAGGAAGTTGTTGATAGTGGATTTCACGTCTTTGATGCATTCAGTGAGAGTGAGATCAACTACATCTTGGGTCTCATTGACTCCAAGAAATACATTGAGGCTAAGAAGTTTATACACGAACATCCGGTGGTCATAAAAAGACTTCAAGGTATCCTGGGTGATGACTATGTATTTACTGACTATATTTTCTCTATTGAGAAGTCTAGTGTATCCACCTGCCACCGTGATGAGAATGGAACTGTGTTGAACCCTAAGATGAAACATCCCTCATACACTATCATCTTCTTTTTGGAAGAGATGAAGTCGTGTCTAGATGTGATCCCCAAGTCCCACAAAGAGAGAAACAAGATTTACATCACAAAATCAATCAAGAGCGTTGGTTGTGAACCTGGGCAAGCCGTCCTCTTTGACGCAAACCTGATTCACTCCGGTGCCATCAACGCGAAGAACGACAACAAGAGGATCCAGATGAAGGTGACACACAGAGAGGATTTAGAAAACATTGGTGAGTTTGATAAACAGTATTACCGCGTTGGTGATGCCTCCAAGGATACTTCTGACAAGAATACCCTCTTTTACAGACGCATGTCTTGCTTTTTACCTGGTATTTCTGATGTGACCGCAAATGGTAACAATATGCCCGAGTTCATGAAGAAGCTCTACAAGAAACTTGTCTATGGTGGGGAGAACAAATATGAACTCAAAGTTATTGAACCCGAAAAGTAATTTTCTAAAGTATTGTAATGGACAGCTGTTACTACTACAGAGACTACAAACTTCCAAAGGGTAACTTGGATCCTAGTGTGAACTGTACATATGTCCTCATCATGCACGACTCTCCAAGAGAACATCAAATATATCAGCACATCATGAAAGCTGAACCAACTTCTCGTGTTGTTTTTCAGTATAACTTTGGTTACAAGAAGTGTGATAAAACGTTGCGTGAGAATAAACCCAACATTGATTTAGAAGATGCCTACAAGACCGTGTTTAAACACGCGCTTGACAGGGGGTACACGAGGATCCTCGTTTTAGAAGATGATTGTGAGTTTGACGAACGTATCAGGGATCCAGAAATTGTTGAAGATTTGAATACCTTTTTTATAGAGAAAAATCCCGACATATACAATTTGGGAACTACGTTCGGCTTACCACTTCCAACAGATGTGATTGCCGGTAAAACACATCAATTACTAATGTACAATTCAGCGTCACATGCGGATGTATACAATGAAAAGTTTATGAAGTATGCGATAGATCACGACTTCATGATGGGACATTCGGATTTTGAGACAAATAGACATCTTTCCAAATATACTTACAAGTTTCCACTTGCATATCAAAAAATCGTAGAGACTGAAAACGCCAAGGAGGGTTGGGGTTGTGTTTATTTTTTATTGGATAACCTGATAGTCAAACCATCTGGTATAGATAAACAAGTTCAACCTGGTTACGATAACATTAAAAAGGTTATGGACTTTACAGTGGTACTGTCTTGTATCTTATGTGTACTCATAATATTTTATAAGCTAAAAGTATGAAGATAGCATTCGTGTTTATCGTAAAGGATGGTGAAAAATACCTTGAGAAGAACTTAAACACTATCAAAAAATATAACCAGGATATTTATGCCGTTGAAAACAACAGTGTTGACAACACGAAGATTATTTTGAGAGATTCGGGTATCAAAAATGTCATCACCCTAGATTTAGATAATAAAAGTTCTGTTGAGTTGTGTAGTAGGAACGAAGACAATTGTAGTAAACGCGTTCGTCGTCTCGCGTACATTCGTCAAAAGGGGATTGACGCTGTTATAAATTCAGGTGTTATATACGATTATGTATGCATGTTAGATATGGACTTTTTAGAATACGATGAAAAGGGTCTCATTGATATGTTTCAATATATGGAAACTCACAAAGATGTAGATGGAATCTTTGGAATGTCCAGAGAGAGAAATGGTTTACCTTATGATACATCAGCTGTAACTCCAACACGCAAATTGATACCAATTATAACTAAATTAAATAGGTACGTACGCGTTGATTCAGCTTTCAGTGGTTTTGGCATTTATAGATACTCTTCAATATGGAATACCGGTGCTAAGTATGACTATAAAAACATAAACGATATTGAACATATACAGTTTAATAAGAACTTTAACAAACTGGTAGTTGATACACAATTTAATCCAAGATATATATCTTTATCAGAATCTAAAATGAGGTTTAATATATTGGTAAGCATAGTACTGATTTCAATATTGTTTTACTTAATAAAAATGAAAATATAGTGTAAGTTGGAATGTTCAGGGATATTTATAAGGATCCAAAATTCATAGGGGCTCAAACATCACCACCCAACAACGTCACTATAGTCACTACAGATGGCGTTGAGTACCTGGAAACTTCAAATGTCGTGTTTAGATCAGAAGCCCTCATTGATAAACAAATGAAGTTACTTAAAGGTACACCCCGTGGTAAAGATAAGATACGAGAACTCTTCCTAGAACCCATGGTAAAACAGCGAGGACGATTTACTGTGACGGTTTACGAGTTTTGAACCCCTGTAATGAAACGGTTATCATATGATTCTTATACCATAGCGTATGCTAGTATTGGAGTAACATCCAAAGAGTGAAGTCAATTTCTGGGTTCGATTCCCAGCAGGGGTATTTTTATAACGGGTTTTCCTCGTTACAAAAATGCTTTAGTGAGAACTTCACGCGCCTCTTCTCGGGTTTCATATGAACCCATGTATACGTTTTTACCGTTGATACACGGCATAACTGTCCATTTGTTGCGATCCTTTCTATAATAGACACCACCAGAAGCTCCACAAGGGTACGAATACAGATTATGTAAGATCAGTGCAGGTTGTGTCAGGAACAAAGACCCTTCAGAGTTGACCGCGAGACAGAGGGCGGCTCTAAATTATCGAGAAAAGAATAGACAAGAACTCAACGAAAAAAAGAGACTGAAAAAGGAAGAAAAGAAAAACGAAGAAAAAGTTTAGTCGTTTCGGGACACGGGACAAATTTTTTATTTTTTCATATGAGGAAAACTTCTAAAGTATATACTAGTTTCAAAATTTTTTATTAGTAATATTTTTTTGTCTCTGTCTCTAAATGACAAAACTTTTTATACACATATAGTAGATGATTTTCGTTGTGACACTATTGATATTCGTGTTTGTGATTCCATTTCTCCTTTATAAGAGAAAGGTGGACAATATAGAGTTGAACTGTGATGTCAATACCCGTAGTGATCAGGTCACGAAGGGTAAAGGATTTGTCATAGTTGAAGATATACTTTCTGATACGTGTCGTCAAAAACTCGTTGATACGTTTTTGTTAAGGGCTAAGAACAATAAGAATTTGAATGAAGATGTAAAATTAAACTTTTATTCGAATGAAAAGTTTTTGAAACAATTGTCACAAGTTGTTGGTGAACAGTTGTATCCCGTTAATTCCCTAGATTTGCAGAGATGTTGGATTAGGTATTATTTTGAGGGTATGAATGCACAGTACTACGAAAACTATCACCATGACATCAAAAGGTATGGACCACACGTGAAACAATATCGTTTAGTTATCCCCATTCATGATACAAGCGATACCACATTTTCCATAGAGGGTCATGAAGAGTTCCCATTCAAAGAGAATATGGGTGTATTCTTAGAGGCTGATAATTGTTTACATAAAGTTGAGTTCAAGAGGGGTGAACGGTTACTCCTTATCATGGACTTTATCAATAAATCATGTGATGACCGCCTTAGTCACTACACTTGTAGGAATTTTGGTGGATACTTCAATTGGGTGAGGGACGTTTTGTGGAGAAACTTATCTTCAGCGTATTATAAGGTTGCTAATTCGTAATGAGTATCCAATACACCATGAAGGTTAGGGACACCACAACACCCCATGACTTGGATAGCATGTTTACACACGCGTGGTCCTACAAGAAGCCTGTACAGTTTGTCATAGATGTTACTGAGTGTAAAAAGGTTTCACTTGGGAGGGTCCTCTCTATGAAGGAGGTTCTTGATAATCATCGCCCGAATTCAAGAAGATACATTGACTATACTACTGTCTTCGTAAAATCGCGGTTGGCTAAGACTGTTCTAAACTTGGGACTCTCCATCATTAGAACTGAGAGACCTGTGTACATTAGTACCCGTATTTGACATCACGTGGAGTTGCAGATGGATGGTTTTTTGATAAGAAATTTGGACGACCGTGGTGAGAATGTCCGATAGTACTGTTGTGAGTCCTATCAATTTTCATATACCATCGCATGTCTTTGTAGTAGATACGCGCACCCTTTGCGATGAGGTCTTCGTGCTTCATGTCAATATGGTTGTCCATAGGCAAAAAATACTTTACGTAATTCTTCATGTTTTCTACATTGACGAGGTAACACTTGGTACTAGAAATCCACTTAACCTTTTCTAATTTACCATCCTGTTTATCGGGTAGTCGCGAAAGACAATGAAAGAAACACATTTCAAATTCGTCACCTCGTTCGTCTATGATATTTTGTATTTCATTATAGAGATGGTTAGACTTTATAATTACATTGTCTTCAAAAATGACAGCATACTTTAATCCCTGATCGAAGCACCTCTTGTAAAACTCCAAGTGACCCATAAAGCACCCTATAGCACCCATGTTAAAATATGTGATGTCGGGCCTTTTTACTTTATTATTGTAGTGCATTTCAACAGCTTTCTCAAAGTATTCTCCCTCAATTTGGTTTTCAAACTTTCTTGCATTTTTGATATCTCGTGTATCTGAACCATATATAATTTCAATTGGTACTTCTGAGCTATGATGTTTCATGAAACGTTCTCGTCTTTTTTCCTCCTTTGGTAGAGTCAACAGAAAACATTTGTAATCATATTCCTTAATTTTAGTTCTTTTGTAGTAGAAGAATACTAAAACTACCATAAGTACTAGTATGAGAATTGATAACATACCTACTTAAACATTAGAAATTAGTTTAGTGTAAGATGAATGCAATTGATGGTATTGGTCTGACAAGTGCAATCCTGATCTCCATCATGTTTATACCCCAAGTACATCATGTATACAAGGAAAAGGACACAAATGCTATTGATTACAAGTTTCTTGGACTGAATATGGTAGCGAGTTCTATGGGTCTTGTATATTCTGTGTATTACGGTGTAATTCCAATGATCATAGCCAACACTTCAGCTGGACTTTTTTCAATTTCATTGATTGGATTTAAATATATAAATGAGCTTAAAGAAGAGACTCCTAATATAGATAGAACGAGTGAGGAAGTTGCCACTCCAGCTCTCATGGTGTAGTTGGTCAAACACTGTGGACTTTGAATCCACCACCCGTGGTTCGAATCCACGTGGGAGCTCCCTCTCGGAGCATGACTGGCTATGCATCAGACTATAGATCTGTCCAATCTAAGTTCGAATCTTAGCGAGAGGAAAGTCGCCGTATATCAATAGCGCAATTGTAGTTTGTATTTTTTACAGACTGCGTTTCTATAGCTCAGCCCGGTTTTAGAGCGATGCACTGTTACGGCTTATTTAGTCTTGTAATTTTGCGAAATAAAAAATCGTACAAGTGTCAGAAATGCATAGGTCCAGAGTTCAAATCTCTGTAGAAACGTTTTTAGAATGAGTTTTCCTTATTCCAAAATCGTCTTTTCTCTAAATTTAGCAAGGACTTCTCGTGCCTCTTCCTCTGTTTTGTATATTCCTAAATATATATTTTTTCCATCAACCCGGGGTGAAACCTGCCATTTACCAGATTTTTTCTTATATGAAACACCACATAGCCCAGGTGATACTCTTTGATTAGGTCTTACGAAATTTTCGGGATCTTCCAAGTATTTGTTTCTCGCATTTATAGCTTCTTGTTTTGTTGTATATTTTCCAAGAAACTTATTTTTTTTACCATCATAAAATGACGATTGCCACATATTTTCATTTTTTTTGAATGTGACCCCTTTGTCACCCTTTTCGGGTTTCACAAATTTTTCTGGATCTTTTCTATACCTTTCTAAAGCCTCTTTAGCTTCTTCCTCTGTCTTAAACATCCCGATACTTACAGTTTTACCCTCTATACATGGTGGTGAAACTTGCCATTTATTACGATCCTTACGATAATATATACCATCAGCCATACCGTTCCCAACTCTCTTAGGAGGGGGTATTTCAAACCCATCTGGATCTTCTGTAAACTTTTTCTGAACCTCTATAGCCTCTTCTTTTGTCTTAAATGGACCAGCGAGTTTATATGATGTACCATTTATATGTCCACGGACAGACCATGAATTCACATTTCCATCTTTTTTTGATTTATTTTGAACCACTTTTCCAAGAAGTCCACCCCTCCGCTTACTAATTTCCCTTTGTTTTTCAATCATGAGTTTTCTTGACGTGTCAGAGACCCTTTCACTCCTCCCACCACCTTCACGTATGTTATATCCCCCAGGTTCTAATGTTCCATGTTCACTGATGAGTTTCCTCTCCATTTCACCGAGTATAGTAGCATTTCCTTCCCAAATTACGGAAACTTTAAAGTTGTCCCATCCGTGCTCTTGGGTGGCTTCAGATAAAGCACGACATGAATTTTTATTATTGCCTTTGTGTTGTTGAATACGCGTTTTTAGAGGCTGAATAGTCTTACCTATATACGATTTCCCCGATACTTCACAGTGAATCTTATAGATAATCCCCGTAGGACCCATACATTCTTTAATCTCATGTTCTTTAATTTGGTACTTATCAAGTGTTGATTGCTTCGGTAATTTCTTAGTCTTTTCCATTTGGTGTAAGACTTCTTTGCGCGAACGCTTATACATAAAGGTGGGATCTTTTTTCTTCTCTTCATAGGTCGTATATTTGGTGGTGTTGAGACACTTGGTGAGACCTTCACGGCTTTTTACAAGTTTCTTGAAAATCTCATCTATAGGTTGTTTTTCTTTAAGGACATGTAGGACACTAAGTGTGGAAGTTTCTGTGAAATCATTGTCATCCCAACCAGCCACGAGAAGTTTCTTCAGTTCTTTGTAATGTTCAGGTTCTTTGTTGATTTTATATTCAAGTTTAGAGAGCCACCTCTCAACGCCATAACATGAATTCCATCCTTTATTGAGGGTAACCAGTGTTAGGTATGGATTAAGTAAGGTGTATTTATCTCCCAGTTTTTCATTTAGTTCACCTTGGGATATAGACCTATATGGACACATTCCATACTCATCTAAAGTTATTGTCATTTTACCGACCCACCAAGTCCCAAGGCTTTCATTTTCTAAGATGTAGAAAATAGTTGGTTGATGATCCATACCATACCTGAGAAAATAATCACGTGACAATTGATGCGAATGGCCTGGGGTTTTTCATTTTTTAGATATTCGAGAAATTCTGTAACGATTCGGGACTACCACATTTGAACTTTTATTTTTCCTATAGAGGAAACTTTAGAAGTATATACTAGTTTTAAAAATTTTATAATAATAAGTTAACTAGTAGTAGTCTCGGATTAAGACAGATTTTGGGAAGAAATAACTTAAAGAATTAATGTGTATATTAATCAGCGTGGGGGGCGGTATCGCATTCATAGCTCAGTGGTCTTAGAGCGCAAACTTAGTAAGTTTGAGGTCAGGGGTTCGAAACCCTTTGAATGCATTCATTGTTTTTACTATTTGACATACCCCAAATAGTAAAAATAACTTAAAACTATGATTAGATTATTTTTAAATGTTGACTCTGACACGCCCAGTTGTTTCAATTAAACGACGTTTTGGTGGACGACGTAAGGCTGCGAGTTTAGATGCCCCACCACCACCTACGGATGATACCAAGTATTGGGAATTTGGTAAATATTCTTGGAAAGCTACAGTTGAATCTCTTGATAAGGATGGCATCGTTGACAGGACATTCATCGGCTACAGTCAGAGAATGGATATAACAACAAGAACTGAAATTGTGTGCGACCGTCACAAACAACCTGGAACTACTTGTGGTGAGGCACAGATGGTCATGAAGGGTGGTGAATGTGATGAAGTTATTTTTATGAAACCAAAGACGGGTAAAATGATTAATCTGACTCGCTAACGTTTATTGGAGGTGCTTCAAGTATCTCAAGTTCATAGATACCTTCCTGAACTTGAGATGGCTTTACATATGCTACACGACAATCTTTAGCGCGAAGGGCGACATTTCCGTTAGGTATCGGAACAGCAATTGGTTTGCATAGGAGGGCGAACATTATACTTTTCTCTTAAGTTGGAAAATATGTTCAATGATAATCGTGCAACCCATGAGAGTCAGTACAGCATTGTCATATCTCACACCATAGCCCATAAGTACAAACCCCCACAAAAACGCTAGGAGGTCTGTCATAGGTGCAGCCATGTAACTACAATTAGTTTCCGTGGGTAAAGAAGCTTCCATCATCTCATAATATGCATACCCCAAAATAACAGAAAACAGAATAGCGTAAAAGTGTTTCATATAGTTAGTCAATATTATTCTTTTTATTTTCAAGAAACCATGTATTGATAGTATATCTGTATGTACCGTTTAAAGGTGCGGTAACACCATGTGGGTGTGTCCAATAAGGTGGGAATGCTATTGCCTGTCCTCTCTTAAGTCTAATCTTGAACTCCTGATTTGGAAAATACATCTCACCACCTTCATAATCATCATTGAGAGCTATTATAAGACTCATAGACCTTGTTTCATCACAACTAGGTTGAGTTCCATCACTATGCAACCGTGTTTCACCATGTATTTTTCTAAGTTGGTATCCCGAATCAGTTGAGATTTTGACTGATGGGTTGCATTTTTGAACCTTAGATGCAATACGAGTTACTATCTGGTATATTTCATCATCCATTTCCTTAGTTGGTGGGGAAGGTAAAAATTTACATTGAACATTTGTGTTATCCCCCCATTTTTCTTCGTCAAGATCTGGTGTATTATCAAGTAGATTTATATACTTGTTACAGGTTTCTTCTGGTATGGCATCATCAAACAGAAATATTTGTTTTTTGTGAACCATTTATAAATTATATACCGTCTTTTTTAAATAGTATTTAATTATAGTAATGAATCACTGTTTAGTTTTTGGTGCCAGGGGACACCTGGCGAGAACACGTATTATCCCAGCTCTCAAGAAATTGGATTGTCCTCACACTCCCATTTCTAGACAGCAGGTGACAAATTTGGAACATTTGAGGGATGTTCAGAATGTTGTGGCGTATATGTCTATACCCACACACAACTTTTGTGAAAATGTAGAACCCTATTTAGACCTCGTTGATGCGACCTATATCCTTGAGAAACCTCATGGTCACTCCAAATACGACTTTGAGAGAATCAAAGACTTCATTGATGAAAACGATTTGAAAGTAGTGTACAATGATCATTATCTCGGGAAAGATGTTTTGAAATGTATTCAGACTCCAAAGAAACTCGAGTCTATCAAAATCAAACTTCATGAAAGTGGAGACATGAATGAGAGGATTAATTACTTTGATACTGTGGGTATAGTGGGGGACATGTATCAAAGTCATTGTGTCTTATTATTTGCAACAATTATCGCAAAACATACGTTTAGAAATCGTGAAGAAATCTTAAAAGAACTGGCGGCATCTCCACCAGAAATAATTCAAATTGCGAGAAACATAGAGTACAAGGGTACAGCACCTACGGAATGTAAAATCAGACTGAACTACAGGGGTGTTGAATTAGAAGCAGACCTCGCCAAGATGGTTCCTGGGGACAAGTACATTCTCATGAATGATAATGATAAATGGAACCTAGACATGGGTGGGTGCGCATACGAAAATGTACTCAGGGAAATCAAATGCGGTAACAGTGATATATTTCTAAAAGAGAAAGAGGTTGATTATCTATGGGATCACGCCTCCATAATTTCGTGTTGACCAAAGTAGTTGCGTTGCGCCATGATAAACTTCATTGAAGTTGAAGTTTGATGTATAAAATCATATTGAGTGAGAGCAGCTTGAATAGCTGGACAGGAAATACCCGCAGCTGTACAATACATCATCATGACTCGTGCACTTTCAGCCGTCTCTTCAATGATTGTACGATAGTCTCCACCAATCATCGGGCATTCTATGATTGTACCAGAGGACCACGCTTGTTTGATATTCTCATCACAAACATGTCGTGTCTCCATTAGGTCATAGCCCTCCAAGAGGGATGTCGCGAAAACAAAACGAAGGGAATCCACTGCAATCCCAAAGTCAATGGCGCAATTCTTATGATCGGTAGAATTGACAGCTTTGATGTTACGACTCGTAAATCTTGAGTTTACCGCTGAGTTAATGGTAGGTGTAGGAATGCCATACTCTAGACCAATCTCTGAACACCATAGACCTGTGTTGTTCATGTGTCCGATATCAGCAATCTTGTTAAGATCGTATTCATGAAGTACATCCATAGCCGACTTTGTGAGATAGCCGTAGATGTCTGTGTTTTCAAGCCTTTTGAGAACCTGACCCATATAGTAACCATCTTGGTTACAGTAGGCGTACACATCGGCGATACCTTGAAGCATACCGTATTCCACACCATTGTGTACCATCTTAGTAAAGTGTCCAACACCATAGTCCTCACCCATATATGCGTAACTCTTGGCGAAAGACTTGAAGAGATCCTCGTGTTCCTCAAACGTCTTCTGGGGTCCACCAATCATGAGTGCGGGACCTAGGCGAGCACCCTCTGCACCACCGGAGAGACCAGTTCCAAGGTACCCAATACCCTTGGATTGACAGAACGCACCCCGATTCCTGGATGTTCGGTAAAACTCATTCGAACAATCCATGATAGTGTCACCCCTGGACATCACCGAACTCAGTTTCTTCACCATAGTATCCGTCGTCTCCCCATGTGGGAGAGCTGTGATAATCGTGCGAGGCTCCTTCATATCAGAAACCATCTCTTCAACATTTTCGTAGCCCTTCACGTGGGCAGACTTCTTGACAATCGCCTTTACCTTTTCGGGTGAACGATTACACACATTGAGTTCCTGAGACTTCTGGATGTTTAGAGCGAGGTTACCCCCAATAGAACCGAGACCGATGAGACCGAGAGACATTATACCTGTCGTACGTTCCATCCTTTTATACTAATTTCACTCTCTTCACACCATGGATATACATCCTCACCTACAAAGTTTAAAGCATCCACACCACCTTCAATACATTCTTTACACGTTCCTATACTGTCATCAATTATACAACCAATACCTAGAGCGCGACAAACGTCAACCTTCTTGATTTCATTCTCTGTGAAACTATTTGTGAGAATGACATCATCAAAAACACCTGGAAAGAAATGATCAATCCAAAGTTCGGTGGGTTCCCTAACAATTTCTTGACGACCCGTAACGATATACATTTTATCAAAGATCATATTTAGATTTTCCATAGCCCTCTGAGACCCCTCAATGGGCTTTAGATTGCGAAAGTCTTCCGACGTGTAAAAATCGTGAAGTATTACTTGGGATTCTTCTTCTGTGCAATTAAAAACTTCTCTATAAAGGTAATTGTATTTTTGATTTTTAGGTAACTTCACTCCCCTCCTCTTGGCCATAGGTTTCAAAAAGTGTACGAGAACTTCATCTACATCTATGGCAATTTTGCTGTTCATTTATTTACCTTAATATTATTCATAATCTCTAATACACACACCGACAGGGAATCTGGGTACACCGAGAGCCGTGAGGTTTTGGAAACGAACTGTGAGCATCTTTCCGAGGTACTTCTTGTGGTTCTTGTAGTGCTCTTCACGTTGAGCAATAGTACCCTCTGGCCTCACAGTAAACTCTTGTCCATCTTGAGTTTTACACATCCAAACAACGGCGTTAGCATCCCTACCATGACCCGTCTTTGCACCAACGATTTCATATTCCTCTGTCTGAAATTCCTTATACTTGAGAAGGTAATTGCTTCGCTTTCCAACTTCGTACGTACTATTACGATCTCTAATCATAACACCTTCGTAACCCCTTGAAGTAAAGAGGTCGTGGTACGTCTTCACATCAGACTTCTTCTTTACGAGGAATGTTTCAATGTTGATACAATCCATGCGTTCTTCAAAGGTTAGATTAGGTCTTTCAAGATCAAAATAGTCAAAGATGTGAAAGTCCAAATCTTTTGGATTTGTCTTGAACACACTTGTAATTTCCTCAAAGGTCTTGTCAGGTGCATAACATTCACCATCCAACCATTCACCTTCTCTGAGGCCATCACAAAGATGTTCAACCCCCTTAACAGGTTTACCAGTTCGTGAGAAGCACCCATTCTTGGAGACAAGTAGACGAACTCCATCAATTTTGGGTTGAACGTAGAAGGGTGTGGAGATGTATTGTTGACGATCTTCCCACTTGTTGGCGAGCATAGGCAACACCTGGTTGCACTTGGTATGCTCATTGTTCCACATGGTCTGGGCGCGAGTGAGAGCCTTCTCGTAACCCGTCTTCACATTGGTACGCGAGACAGTGACTTTGTCACTGCCAACCATACCGCTCGTCTTCACGATATCAGCGGTACCGTCATTGAGTTTCTCAACGTGGATATCGGTGAATCTTTCACGGTCATTCTTGTCTTTGCGGATAAGGCGTTCCATTATACGTTTGAATAATTTCTCAACTTTAAATAGGATGTCTTCACTTCCAGTTGTAAATTACGGTAGAATGGAGCGACTTAGGCCACCAGAACGCACAAATGTGCCTATGAATACAAATACATTTGCAATACTGTTTTTGGTTTTATGTTTATTAGGCCTCTATCGCAGATATGTCACCGTTAGTCAAGCGCGTGAGCGATCTTATACTTTAGACACTTTGATGCCGACAAATAGAGGTCTTTCTTCATCAATTTCTTAAACTTCCTATCCGGGATGTCAGTCTTTGACATGTACATCTTCTTGAGGTCATTCATGAGCTTGTCACAATTCTTCATCTCATGTTTGAGATCTTTGTACTCTCCCCAAATCTCTGTGGAAATCTGGTGAATCAGAAGGTATGCATTTTGACCCATGCGACGTTCTGAACCACCTAGGAACATGAAAGTGGCCGCAGAGCAACAGGCTCCCTGGGCGATAGTGATAACCTTCACCCTAGACTTTTCGATGATATTCTTGAGTGCAAATCCGGAGTAAACATCACCACCTTCACTCATGATATGAACACGGATCTGTGGTTCATATCCAATGAGGTCTGCCTTATGTTTGAGAAGCTGAACCTCTAGTTTCTTGAAAGCCTCTACAAACTCTAGGGTATTCTCGGGTGTAATCTCACCATAGAAATGGATTTCGTTACCGATTGTCTTTGTGCAATCGAGAGAATCATCATCATCATCAACTTTCTCTTTGTTCATAGGCATTTTTCAATGCTTTCTTTACTCTTGTCACGTCTCTCTGTTTTAACTTACTTCCTACTGCTAAATGATTCATCACATCAAAATCCTGAGGGCTTAAACCATAATCCATCATAGGTTGTATGTCTCCATTTTCCGCATACTTCTTTATGAGACAAAGGTCCTCTATATGTAGATTATGACCATGTCTCTTTTGAATCTCTTTGTACTTTTGATTTCGCATCTTGAAATTTCCGTACTTTGTCCAACAACTTCCAGGTCTAATTTTATCCCTGTCAAGTACCCGACCCTGTTTTGATTTGGGGATCACTAGAGCGTTTAGAACAAAATATGGCATGAGATTCCAGTCACCGGTGGTGTACATTTTTGTATCGTACATGTCCGCATCAGAAAATGAAAACGCCGTGGGTGTGACATCTACACCTTCAGAATCCAAATAATTTTCCTGAAAAATGTCCCAAATGTGTCCATGTTCATAAATAGAGTCAGGAATACCTATAGGATTTGGATCACTGAGAATATCTTTGATGTAGTCCTTCGGTGTTTTGAAAACATCTTTTTCATCATATCCCTCCATGTAGGAGAAGAAGTCTCTGATATTTCCGTTACATCTCAACGCAGCATTCTCAACAAGGGGTGATCTATCACCTGTTAGAGTTAATAGTTTTTCGGGTTTGTGTCTAGCTATAAAAATTGTTTCAAAGTTTGGAAACATACACATATTCGTAGATGTAACCACAAGGGATCCACGTGATACACGGTCACCATCCGATACCTTCTCTACTAGACTCTTATAGTCGGAATCGTAGTCTTCTATATATGCATGTTTGGGTGCTGTTTTGATGAACGTAAGGAAGTGTGATTTAGACTTTAGATGATCCTTCTCTATCTCCACACTGTTCCGTTCATTCAGCACAGACTTCAAGACGAACGTTTTTCCTACACCGGACGAACCACAGATGAATACATTCTTTCTCTGACTAATATACTTATTCAATAAGTCAATCTGCTTCGTATGAAGTGTGGCAATAGGCTCTTCTTTTTTTTGTTCAACTATTTTAATGAAAGAGTCCATTGATGACCTTACTAATCAAGCCATAGATTTGGTGCTTGAAAATGACGCACTACAAGAACGTATCGTAAAACCTTTAAAAAGGAAAATTTTACCATATGCATTATGTGCCGCTTTAACTAATATCGTTGTTCTCATTCTTTTGGTGTACCTTGCTCAACGTCTATCTCTTCTTCAGACACCGCAGATTTAGCGTCTTCCTCCTCTTCTTCACTTCCTTCAGATTCCATCTCTTCTAAAAGTTTCGTCTTTTCATTGTACTCACTTTTAGATTTGACTAATTCTCCCCATTTACTAAATGGACCACCCCTTGTTACCTGTTCAGTTACGTTCGCAATTTTAAGTTTTGGGATGGATCTCACATTAAGAATCTCTGGTTTAGTGAATATGTTGTCTAATGGATACTCCTTGTCAAAGTCATTAAGAATACTTGATGGAACGGATGGCGACTGTTCAATCAGACGATCATATTCAGCTTTACATGTATTTACAAAATCTAAACCGTCCGCGCTACGCTCACGTCTAGATAAAGCCAATGTTAGACGAATATTCCGAGATAGGAGACCATAAGACAATGCCGCTGTCTTATGATTTTCCATTAATTCATTAATCTTTAGGAACTGCATAATCGTTGCGACAAGACCAGCTACCAAGTTAAGACCACCAATTATAGCTGGTACAGAAGGCTGTATTGATTCTGGAAATTGATCCTGAGCAAAGTTCGCTGTACCGGTGATGGTTGATAGAACAATAACAGGTAAAGTGAAACGCATAGAGAGCGACTTGTACATCAGATATGCCCTGTGATTCATATATCTATAACACCCAGAAGCCTCACCCCATTGACGTAGTATAGTTTCATGTTGATCGTTCCAACTTTTTTCTCTCATTTCGAGTTCTTTTTCCTTGAGAGCTGATGTAGACATACTAGCAAAATTTTCTTCGCTCATCTTATAATAGATGAACATAATATTTTGGATCCACCTTGTTTTTCTCATCGCCATTCTCGTGATTCCCTTCACTAATGATAGACGCAACCTAGAGTTTTACTCTATCCTCATACCCTTTCTATTTTATCACTGGTCTGTAAATGATGATACATGCGCACTCACACAAGCTGAGATGTACGTGACTGGTCAGCAGAAGGAAGAAACATTTATGCACCGAGTTGTGTCCCCCATATATAAGATGGAAGACACTGATGTAAATAATCTCACAAAGACTGTGTTCTTCATGTTATGGGGTTTGGTACAATATCGCCTTGGAAGATTTGATATGTTTATTGGTGATTTTAAAGATCTTGTGGCTGGGAAAGTTCCGAAGTGATATAAAGATTTTATTCTAGTAACAATTAGAAACTCATGAGTAACTCTCATTACGAACTTACGCAACACACAGTCAATCTTCAACATTTAGAGACTCATAGGAAAATGATAGAGTCAAACTATATCAAGTCCCTTGATCTCATTGAGAAAGAGATGGATGAAATTTACAGACGTATCATGGGGGCGAAGTCTTCAGTAAAGAAGGAACTACTTACAAATCAGCATTCTAACCTGGAAGATATGATCGGTAAGCTAGACGTAGAATTTGCATCTGAAAAAGATGAACTTGATGAGATAATCAAAGAGACTAAAGAGCGTATTAATATTCTCACTGAGCAGGTCAATAACGAAAAGAACTCCTTGGAGTACAACATTGATCAGCTTAGAAAGTATAGGGACGGTGGTTCTTGTACTATGACCCAGATTCTAGAAAAGGTGGTTAATTCCCTAGAGATTTTGGGAGAACAGAAGAAGAAGAAGAGGTCTACTTCTTCTTCGTAAGTTCATGAACACGCTTCATGAACTCCTTATTGCGACTTACTTTGGGATCGGCTTTTATGATACGAAGTAAAGCAGCTGTTGGTATCTTGGGGCTGTTACCCCTTGGTTTTGGTCTAGACTTCAATTTTTTACGCGCACTTTGAATCTGTTTCACTGTTGGCATTTACTTTAGATGAATATTTAAATTGATCAAAGAAGTGAACGGAAATCTTGAAGTTGTGATACATCAGCATACATATGGCGTCAGCTATGTCATGCTTTCTCTCATATGGGATGTTAACATTCGTATATCTTTCAGCTAAACTAGTGGTTCTTTCTTTCCGTTCGTCATAGTTTAGATGTCTCATACCAAAATGTGCATGCATGCTCACAGGTGAAACTAATATAACTTTATCTCTGAACATGTAATTCAAAAGTACTTCAATATTTGTAAAACCACCAGGTGGTTGTCTCTCTATGAGTATTGTTTCAGCATCGTCAAATATCTTTCTGTGATCATCCACCATAAGGGGAACAAGGTCAACTATATCATTCGAACGTAAGTGCTTATAATCTTCCAGACTCACCTTCTTTATATACTTCACATCAATCTCAGGACTTTTACCGCAATCAGCTACAACGAGACCCATGTTATGATACCCAATATCTATGGCAAGTATCTTCATAAATACTTTTAATCTATCTTCTTTAATTTCCAAGCTACCGAAATTCTAAACATACTAGGAACAGAAGGTGCGCGCCCCCTATGCATAAGATTAGATTTAAATAGCACTAAACGATTTTTATAAGGTTCTATGGATTGTATTTTTCCGTTAATTTTAAATTCTGTATGTCCGTTTATTATATCTATGTTATCTGGTGTAATATCACTTACATATAAAAGAGCTGTCCAATAATTTTCGGTATTTGTATCACCACCCACAATATCTTTATGCCAACCAGAATCCAACATTACAGTCTGACCATTTGCATACACATGACACACATTCCACTTACAATTAGTTACTTTATTTATTTTTGTTTGTAAATATTCCATGAAAAATGGGTTGTCACTTAAATCACAATCAAACCATCTAGTTGTCTGCCCCGGATAGCTACAATGACCATAATACCATTTTACATCTTCACCATGAAAGTACTCCGTAATGAATTGATTATCGTGTTCATTTAAAAAGTCGTTGATTACGTGAATATCTTTACTTTCAAGATATTTTATACTCATTAATTTAAAAATGTAATATAATCTTTAAATAATTAAATCTTTGCAAATATAAATGAAGATTAAGGCAAAGCCAAAAACAAACACAACTACACAGATCCTATGGGGTGTTTTAGTTATACTTGTACTCGTCGTACTCTACATGTACCAAAATCCAAAAGTGGTTGAAGTTCCAGTGGGAGTACCCATGATGCCCCCTCCACCTAGACACATGGAACGTCAAGAGAGATCTCGTAGCCCAGAGTTTAGGGAGCCTCCCGTCAAACAGTACAAACCTGGTCATATGCAACAGATGGGTGTCCTCATCGGTGAAGGTGACGAAACCCTCCCTCTCTACGGCAAAGAGGTTAGAGGTCGTCGCGATCGCTACCACTACTACACCACGACCGGTGGTGAAAACTTATACCCACTCCCTGTGAGTCACGATGGTCGTGATTGTATAGATGACATAGGGTGTCAGGAGTTATATGGAAATGAAGCAGTCTCTGTGACTGGTAAAACTGGTTCATTTAATGTAAACTTATACAGAACAGATGATTTTTTTTAAATTTAAGGTGATTGGTCATTTTTTCCACTAAACCGGTTCATCATGTCATCTACAAGTTTAGATGTAGATGAACTACAAGATAAGCAGCAGCAACACATCATCATGAGTGCAGGTGGTGTTTTTACAGGGCTTTTCATTGTCATGTAAATTACAAGTAACGCACAACATATAGAACTAATATTACCGGTGAGAGACATGGGTTCCATAACTGGACCCACACCATCAAAGTCAATTATCGCGGGATTTTCTACTTTATCTGCTGAGAACAAACCTAATAGAAGAGCCATTTATTATACATCAACAAAAATTATTTCGTAGGTTCATGACGATATCAATCTCTCTACCTGGAAGTCCTACTGGATTTCTTGAGAATTTCCTCTTCATTTTCAAGAGTTTCAAAATAGTTTTATCATCCAGATCTTTGAAGAATTCCACAATTTCTTCTAAATCGCGTAGACCCATATCTTCTTTTTGAGCCTGAATATAGGGCCACGTTTGCTTTCTTAGTTCGGCTACCTCCTGTTCGAGTTGTCTAATACGTGGGAGTAACACCTTTGTTATTACTATACTAGCTTCCATAATACATACCTGATTGTAATCTCTAAGCCCCCCACGTTCCACATACATATTTTACACCACCATTCTTAACCGGTGCACCTCTATGAACATATGTCCAACACGATGGAAAAATCAACATTTTACCCTGCTTCGGTCTAACTTTTTTACCACACCAAAAGTCGGTAGTACCACCCTGATCTTCCTCTAATGTATTCAGGTATAGTAGACATGTAAGATTGCGAGGTACGCCCTCCTTTTTCGCATCATCTGTGTGCCATTTGTAGAATTCACCTGGGCGGTATTCTTGAATAAAATATCCTTCGTCAACTAGATTTTCAAATATACCGTCACAAGCTAACCCCGATGTATAACTATTAACAAACTCACCATATTCCTTTATACATTTTGTAAAAATTTTGAATACTTCATTGTCAAGTTCTTTCCAGTCATCCAACCCAGAAAAGTGTAGAATAGTTGATTTTCTAACATCTCGTTGAACACCACCAAATGTTTGTGACGGTCCTTTCCTGTCGTCATTCTGGAAACGTTTTATCATCTTGTCACACATTTCTTTTGAAATAACATTATCTATTTCGTAGATGAATTCCATATTTGTTACAAGCTTTAAAGCTTTAAATCTATGTATTAGTAAATGATAAGAGTTAGACCCACTGTGAAATGCAGAGCTCAGCACAGTGATGCGTTTCACAACAAATTGAAAATGAATGAAATTAGACGTGTAGCTCTCCAACAGATGTATGAGACTCCCTCACTTCATGAACCCGTTAAACTCACTACGAGACAAGTGCGTCTAAAAATGATTCTTCATGAGGCTCTTGACATTGCTCACACTATTTGTGAACATCACGACGCAAACACAGAAGAATGTATGTGGGCGTGGCAGGTAGTTGACGAGATTGACGATGCCGCCACAAGGGCTGGTGTCAAGTATCAATAATTTTCTCGTATATAGTAAATGGATCTCAAAGAGAGGGTCAAAAAATTAGGCTTCAGGGTGACTAAAGACGTCAAGGGTAAACGCGTCAAACTCACCAAAAAGGAACTCCGAGCTAAAATTGACAGAAAGAAGAAGAAGTCTCAACCAACACTAGAAAATCAGGCTAGAGATGCGAAGAAGTTTATTAGAGTTTGTAAAATGGTTCTCCGAGAAGCGGAAGCTACCACCCCTCGTGCACCCAAACCGTCTCGCGCTACTGCCCCTCCCCCACCTCCTCCACCCCCAATGCGCGCACCACCTAAACCAGTCGTTAACAACGCACGAGCTAGACTTATGGCCGACCTTAGAGCCAATCTCAAAAGAAGAGGTCTCGCGAATAATTAATCATGTGTGATTTCCATACTCTTGAAAGGTGTACACCTGATCGTACTTGTAACTCCCTTAGTTGAGTTGACAAGTACTTCCACGTCATCTACACTGTAAGCTCTAACATCAAATCCATCAATAACACGTACTGACTTGAAGTCCTCTGTCACAGTTGTTTCCTGGTCCGTATGTTTGTGTTCACCCATGTAGTCACACTCTTTGTAGTAGTGAACACCTGGGGCACTTGGATCTATAGGTGGTGGTTTGTTCTCTTCATCTTTTATCCCCAGATCCTTACTGTATTTGAATAGAAGATAAAATATCAAAAATACAATTGGAATGACAATTAGGCCAAACATCTAGTATTAGTTTACAAATTTAATTCCGAACCTCTTTGACATAAACTTTTTCACACTTTCAAAATCTGGATAACTCCAGAGGTACCACCGCGACCAAAATCCCGCACCGTCAATACCACTGATTTTCCAATCCTCTTTATCACTGGAATTGACATTGAGCATCAGTGTTTGAATTTTTTTTGGATCTCTTTCACTAGTAGTACGTCTAGGAACTCTTCCACCGTGCCTAAGAACATAGGAACGCATTCTTGAAGGTGTTTTATGTTTGGTGTAATCCGAGTATCCACTGGCCCCGAAGTCAACGGTTCTCCCATCCCCGAGGATGGCCCTGAACTTTTTTTTACGATCAGGGCTTCTGATAATTTTGACATCATACATGTCTATTTAATAACTTAAACAGAAAAAAAATAAGTTACACATGAGCAGAATCGCATATCCTTTTATGAGATACCATTTATCCATATACCAAAATAAGATCAATTTCATTCATAAATTTTTACCAGAATTGGACTATTCTCCCGAGGACAATATATTTGAAATTCTTAAAAAATCAAAATTAAGATATATTAGTCTTTCTGGTGTAGAAAAGGTGTATTATAAATTAATTTTGAATGGCAAAATAAAAACGTTTAAGGATTTTTTGTTGTTTTAATTACTTACGGCACGCGCCACAGTAACCCTCCTTCTTCGCTTCGGGGAAGAAAAAGAGACGTTCATCACCACGCTTGACACGATAAAGGTGATCATACATATGAAGGAGGCCAATCGCAAGGGCCACAGTGGACACAGTGGCACGCTTCATCTTGCGGGTAGTCCAGGCATAGGCCAAGAGGAGACCGATGAGGGTCAGCTGAACAATAGTGAATCTGGGTAGCGCTGGTATCACAAAACGCTTCTCAATAGTGTCAACTTCGTTAGTTGGGAGTGGGGTATACTTTTCCATACGCTTTCCGCCGTAACCGGGCATTTTTATTTTATACATAGAAAATAATGTGGAATCTCCTGTTGTTGCCTGTGATCTTGGTACTCCATGATTACTTGAAGTTTCCTATAGACCGGATGTATTTTCAAAAACCAATGAGACCCCTTGTGGGTATTAGAAATACTCTCGTAGACTTGATAGATTGGCGTTCAGAATACGATGTAAAAAATTTCCCTGGTCTTTGGCTTATCAAGTTACACTATGATAAAATTCACAAAGAGTTTGAGGAAGTTTCGAAAGGTGCTAAGAAACACCTTTTTCATGAACTTGATTCGTGGTTTGATAATAACCCAAATTACTATTATTACAAAGTGAACGACTTTCCACTTTTGAAAAGTCTCATTAACCAGATACCATGTATTAATAAAGATACAGCACTTTTTTCGGTGATGGATGGTCCCATGTCTCTAGCTCCACACCGTGCTGAGACGAATCTATTGCTTCGGTATCATCTCACTATAGAGAGTGGTGGGGATTGCACACTCTATACCGAGAATGGGTTACACGAACACAAGGAAGGTGAAGAATTTCTATTTGATCACGCAAATATCCACGGTGTCATAAAAACTGGAACGCAGAAAAGAATTGTCCTTATTTTAGATGTCAAGAGATTCTAAGTGTTTACGACATACCGCGCGATACATATCACTTCCACCGATGAGTTCCAGTTCCTTATTGTCCACAATTCTCTTCGTGAATGGACCCGGATTTCCATTATTACAGTACATACAAAGCGCTGAAAGTTTGGTAACTTCACAAGCCAATGGAATACAGTCAAGAATTTCTCCCCACTTTCTCTGAAATGAATCAGCGTCTAGACCTGCGATAATTACAGTCTTATTTTCAAATAGGCAATACTCCACAAATTTTCTGAGACGGGGAAAAAATTGAGCTTCATCAATGGCGATGATATCGGCCACCTCAAAGTCATCTTTATACACCAAGTCATAAAGATCATGCACTTTGTGACAATTAAACTTTACATTGTCATGGGTCTTCAAAACTTCATCTGGAGACCTAGTATCTTTCGCTGAATTGACCACGAGAATGTTCTTACCAATAACTTTAAAGCGTTTAAGTCGTCTAATAAGTTCTGAAGTTTTACCTGAAAACATATTTCCCGTAATAATTGAAAGACCCATCTCCTCTGATTATTATAATGTTGTATTTTTTATATGGGTCATATTCACAAGGCTTTCTTCAATGGTCATGAGGGGTACTATAACACCAAGACAGGACGTGTCAGGTTTGGTAAATGTGTATATCCCGATATCTCTACAGCTATAAATTATCTTGCTCCAAAGTAAGATGCCTCTCAGCGATGCAGCCATCACCAAGAAGGTTGGACAACTGCGTAAATCCGAAGGTAAGATCTACGCACCCCTTAAATATTTCAGGGGGCTTACAACTCTCGGGGAAGTTGAGACCCGCTACAAAAAGATGCTCCGGAAAAATTACAAATTTTTCGAGACGGACAAGGGACAAAAGACAAAGACTTCCTCCTACACCCAAAAGTTTAGGAAAATGTATCCGGGAGCCAAATCCCTCCCTGAAATTGCTAAGGCTACTAAGATTCCTCTAAAGACTGTGAAGACCATCTACAACAGGGGACTCGCTGCGTGGAGAACCGGGCATCGTCCGGG
>Ga0213863_10000144_pt1 | contig 55833 bp, 72 predicted proteins | sample PICome_8_FD_160128 | JGI IMG/M metagenome (GOLD analysis project Ga0213863, IMG submission 160128) | Coastal seawater microbial communities near Pivers Island, North Carolina, United States - PICO497 | ecosystem: Environmental > Aquatic > Marine > Coastal | place: USA: North Carolina...
GGATTACCTTGCTCTTTTCAATTCCATTGATTCTAGCATTCTGTGGTGATTGGGGTAATAGTATTGTTCAAGCTGGCTTTGCTGCACTAGAAACTATGCCAGCATGGTATCAATATTCACTAGGTGGAATTGTTTCAGCAAGTATTGGGATCAGATCCGTGAGTAAATTCTTTGGGAAAAAATAATGAAAAAAAACTTTGACAAATGTTTATCAATGCTATTACACCATGAAGGTGGGTTTGTAAATCACCCTAAAGATCCGGGCGGTATAACTAACCTCGGTGTTACTAAAGCGGTATATGACAAATGGATTGGTCGTGAGTCTACTGAACAAGAAATGCGAGACTTAACATTTATAGATGTAGCACCTATTTACAAGAAAAATTACTGGGATAAGGTAAGAGGTGATGACCTTCCTAGCGGTGTTGACTGGTGTGCCTTTGACTGGGGGGTTAATAGTGGTTCTGGCCGTCCAGCTAAAGCTATTCAACGTGCTGTAGGAGCAACAGCAGATGGGGCTATTGGTCCTATGACTCTGCAAGCTATTATGAACAAAGATCCTCAAATGATTATTGAGAGTGTCTTTAGCCAACGTCAGAAGTTTTATGAGTCCTTACGTACCTTTGAGACCTTTGGTCGTGGTTGGACTCGTCGTAACAAAGAAACACTAGACCAAGCATTGAGTATGATCTGATGAGTATACCTGAACGAGTCAAGACTAAGATGAAAGATGCTGGACTTAAGTCTGTGAATAAACCACAACGACTTAACGATAGCACTAACAAGTCTCACCACGTTATGGCTAGTGAAGGTGGTAAGTATAAGTATATTAAGTTTGGTCAGGAAGGTGTTAAGACTAACCAGACTGTAGGACAACGAGAAGCCTTTAAGTCTCGTCATGCTAAGAACATCAAGAAGGGCAAAATGTCTGCAGCTTACTGGGCCGATAAGGTTAAGTGGAGTAGTAGTAAAACTAAGTCCTCTTCTAAGAAGTGGGTTAAAGGTTCTTAATGTCTCTTATCTCTCATCTACCATTACCTAATATGCCATTTCAAACTCATGTAAACATAGTCTTTGAAAATGGTGTAGGTGAGCCTGTAAGAAAAGATGTAGACACAAAAGAACCTACAAGAGTTACCCCTGATACACCAGTAGAAGATCTTAAGCTGGTTAATCAAATGTATGCTTACAACCCTAACCCAAATAAGTTACGAACTCCTGATGGACAAATCGTAGATTTTATTATAGCTTAAAGGAAAAACTATGCAAAAGAAAATGAATCCCGGAATGGCAGCACTAAAAAAGAAAGCACCAGCAGTAGCTAAAAAAATGGGCTACAAGTATGGTGGTATGGCTAAAAAGAAGATGGCCTATAACAAAGGCGGTATGGCAAATTGCGGTGCCTCTATGAAACCTAATGGCAAAGTAAGGAGCTAACGATGGCACTACCTTTAATTTTCGTAGTAGTTGGGGGGCAAGCATTTCGTATTGCCGCTACAACTGCAGGTAAAAAAATAGTACAGCAACTTTTAAAAAGAGGCGGTAAAAAAGTTACAGAGCAAGCAGCTAAAAAAGTAACTAAAAGTCCTGTAACAGTTACAGTACAAAATATAGCAAAGGTATTAAAAGATACTAGGGTTAAGCCCAGTAATACACCTAAGTCAAGTCCAATAACTAAACCTAAACCAAGTTCTGCAGCACCTAAAAAACCAAGCTCTGCGCCTAGCGTATCTAAACCAAATATTCCATCTACTGTTAGTAAGCCAAATGTAACTACAAGTGTAGCTAAACCTAAGTCAAGTTCAACAAAAGATTCTTCTCCATTTAAACCGAGAATGAATACTCAAATGAAAAATCAAAATAGTGCAGCTTCGGGTGGATTAAGAACTTCTACACTTAATCCCGGTCCAGAGATAGATAAGACAGCACCTAAACCACTTGTAAAAAATAGAACAAAACCTAAAAAAACAGAAGATACAAAAAAGACAACACCTGCAAAAGATCCTAGTAAAACACCTACTCGTAGAGATGACTATAAAAGAAATGAACCTACTAGAGCAAAACCTAAAAAAACAGAAGATACAAAAAAGACAACACCTGCAAAAGATCCTAGTAAAACACCTACTCGTAGAGATGACTATAAAAACTATAAAAGAGATGAACCTACTAGAGTAAGACCTAAAAAACGTCCTGCAACAGGTCCAGCAACTAACGAGTCTTTTAGTAAAGCTTTTGCTAGAAATAGGGCAAATAAAAAACATACTTTTACTTGGAAAGGTAAAGAGTATACTACTCGATATAAAGAAGAAACTGTAACAGAACACAATAAAAAATTTAAAAAGAAAAAATAATGGTAGCATCTCGTGAATATAGCACCGTAACAAAGGGTTTAACTGTAACTGCCACTTCTGGCGATGCTAGTTCAAATGTTATATATACTTGCCCTGCAAAGCATGATGCAGAGCTAGACTTCTTACATATTACTAATGGTAGTTCATCTACCCAAAACGTAAGCATACAGTGGTATCACGCAGAATCAAATACCTATCACCACATCTTAAATGATAAGTCTATAGCAGGTAAAGATGTCTACAATGTCATAACGTCAGACAGAATTTACCTACATGCAGGTGATAAGATTACAGCCTTTGATGCTGCTAGTGGCAGTTTAGAAGTTTTCCTATCAGGTAAAGAGTTTTACAACCCTAACCGTTAATGCATAACGGGGTTGCAATTTTATCTCTAGTATGATATAACTATTTATGTAAAACTACTCCTGCACAAATAAAAGGAGTAGTGCTATGTTTAAGAAGATATTTAAAAAGATTCAAGAGAATCAACAACGAAGAGCAGACTATTGGATACTTATGAACTTGAGTGACAAAGAACTGCATGATATGGGGATTAGTAGAGGTGAGATCAGGCAAAAAGTCTACAGTTAATGCAGCGGGTAATTATACTAAGCCTAGTATGCGTAAGCGCCTTGTTTCTTCCGTCAAAGCTGGAGGGAAAGGTGGAAAGCCCGGACAATGGTCCGCCCGGAAAGCTCAAATGGTTGCAAAGCAATATAAGGCAAAAGGTGGAGGATATAAATAGTGAAAGTAGATGCACCTAAAGGCTATCATTGGATGAAACAAAAAGATGGCAGCTTAAAACTAATGAAGCATAAAGATAAGTTTGTACCTCATAAAGGTGCATCTCTTACTGCTAACTTTCCTGTACAAAAAAAACACGATGCCAAAAAGTAAAAGTCAAAAGAGTCTAACTGCTTGGACTAAGCAGAAGTGGAGAACCAAAAGTGGTAAGCCATCAACGCAAGGTTCAAAGGCTACAGGTGAAAGGTATCTACCTGAGAAGGCTATTAAGTCTCTTAGTTCTTCTGAGTATGCCGCTACATCACGAGCAAAACGAAAAGGCACTAAGGCGGGTAAGCAGTTTGTGGCTCAACCTAAGAAAATTAGAGCCAAAGTAAAACCGCATAGGAAAATTACATGAGTCGTAACCTCACAGAAAAACAGCAAAAGTTTCTTGATGTTTTATTTGAAGAAGCTCAAGGCAATTTATCTCAAGCTAGAAAGATGGCTGGGTACGCTGAGACTGTCGCAACCTCTGCTATTGTAAATTCTTTACAGGATGAAATTGCGGAACGTACAAAAAAGTTTATTTCTTCCACTGCGGTTAAAGCTGCTTACTCCATGAAACAAATTATGGATAGCCCTACCGATTTAGGTAATAAAGAAAAAATGGCAGCAGCAAAAGATATGTTAGATCGCAGTGGGTTTAAAGCTTCGGATAAAGTAGAAGTAACAGCATCTAATCCCTTATTTATTTTACCACCTAAAAATGAAGAAGATTAATAAAACTTGGCAACTACCTGCACCAAAAAAAGGTGAAACTTTTGAGTGGAAAAAAGTAGTTAGAGTAGGAAGACATGTGCCATTTGGGTATAGACAAGACCCAGATGATTGTGATATACTCATACCTATAGAACAAGAACTAGAATTGCTAGAAGAAGCTAAAAAATATTTAAGGCAATACAGTTATAGAGATGTAGCAGCTTGGTTAAGTGAACAGTCTGATAGGTATATCTCTCATGTAGGTTTAATGAAGAGAGTTAAAATTGAACAAAAGCGTAAGAGAGAAGCTGCAAACCAACGCCAACTTGCTGCAAAGTACAAAGCGGCGCTCGAAAAAGCGGAAAAGCTCGAAGCCCAAAGACTTGGTGGAAAAGATCTCAGAGAATCAAACTCAAGTTTATGAGGAAGATTTAAATAACAATGATATTATTTTTGAGCCTAATCCCGGACCACAAACAGAATTTTTAGCTTCTACTGAACAAGAAGTATTATACGGTGGATCAGCAGGTGGCGGTAAGAGTTATAGTTTAGTTGCTGATCCTGTACGGTATTTAACTAATCCTAACGCTAGGATGCTAATAGTACGTAGAAGTACTGAAGAATTACGAGAACTTATTTCTGTATCTAAACAGCTATACCCTAAAGCTGTACCCGGAATTAAGTTTATGGAACGAGATAAAACTTGGGTAGCACCTAGCGGTGCAACACTTTGGATGTCTTATTTAGATCGTGACGATGATGTTATGAGGTATCAAGGTCAAGCCTTTAATTGGATTGGTTTTGACGAACTTACACAGTGGCCTACACCTTACCCGTGGAATTATATGAGGTCACGTTTAAGAACTACAAGAGCTAGTGGATTACCTTTGTATATGAGAGCCACTAGCAACCCCGGAGGTCCGGGCCATCAGTGGGTAAAAAAAACTTTTATTGACCCTAATACCCCGAATGAATCTTTTTGGGCAACGGATACAGACAGTGGCGAAACTATATGCTGGCCTAAAGGTCATAGTCGAGAAGGTGAACCACTGTTTAAACGTAGGTTTATACCTGCTACCTTATTCGATAATCCTTACCTAGCAGATGATGGTATGTATGAGGCTAATCTTCTGTCGTTACCTGAGCATCAGCGAAGGCAGCTACTAGAAGGTGACTGGGATATTAATGAAGGTGCAGCTTTCCCAGAGTTTAATCGTAAAGAACATGTAATAGAACCCTATGATATACCTAATAGCTGGGTAAAGTTTAGAGCCTGTGACTATGGATATGGTTCTCATACAGGAGTTGTTTGGTTTACTGTAACTCCATCTGAACAACTAGTTGTTTATAGGGAAATGTATGTATCTAAAGTTACTGCTACCGATTTAGCAGATATGATACTAGAAGCTGAAGATGGTGATAAAATACGATATGGTGTTTTGGATTCTAGTTTATGGCATAATCGTGGTGATACTGGGCCATCATTGGCTGAACAGATGATTATAAAAGGCTGTCGGTGGAGGCCATCTGACAGATCTAGAGGATCTCGTGTAGCAGGTAAAAATGAAATACATAGACGTTTGCAAACAGATGAGTTTACTGAAGAACCTAGATTGGTATTTTTTAATAACTGTACTAATACCATATCTCAGTTACCTGCACTACCTCTTGATAAAAATAACCCAGAAGATGTAGACACAAATGCGGAAGATCACTTGTATGATGCGCTTAGATATGGTGTTATGACTAGGCCACGTAGTAATTTATTTGACTTTGATTCAAATAACCACCGTACAGGATTCCAAGTTTCAGACGCAACATTTGGATATTAAGGATAAAAGATGGAAGAAGATTTTGAAGATATGATGATGGATATGGAGGAAGCATCCTCTATTGAAGATGTCAAAGAAGAAGACTACTCTGATCCTGCAGCAGGACAAATTGTAAGTTTTGTAAAAGAAAAATTTTCTAAGGCTGAAACTGCACGAGAGCTTGATGAACAACGTTGGATTCAAGCTTATCGTAACTATCGGGGTATTTATGGACCTGACGTACAATTTACTTCTACAGAAAAATCACAAGTTTTTGTTAAGGTAACTAAAACTAAAGTACTAGCTGCATATGGGCAGATTGCTGAAGTACTCTTTGGTGGAAATAAATTTCCTATTACTATCGACCCTACAATTTTACCAGATGGTGTAGAAGATACAGTAAACTTTGAGGCTAATCCAGAGCAACGTAAAGCAGAAGAAAAAATGCCTGACTTACTGCCCGGTGAAACTTATCCAGAGTTTAGAGAACGTCTTTCTGGTATGAAGACTGATCTTGATCCTGTTATAGATATACTTAAATCTGGACCTTCTAAAACTCCAACCTCTCCTCAATTTCATCCTGCTGAAGCTGCGGCAAAGAAAATGGAAAAGCAGATTCATGATCAGCTAGAAGAGTCTCACGCTAAAAAACATCTTCGTGCTGCAGCGTTTGAAACAGCTTTATTTGGTACTGGTATTATGAAAGGTCCATTTGCTGTAGATAAAGAGTATGCTAACTGGGATGAAAAAGGTAATTACTCTCCTAGTTTTAAAACCATTCCACAAACTACTTCTGTTTCTATCTGGAATTTTTACCCTGATCCAGATGCAGCTACTATGGAAGAGGCAGAGTATATTGTAGAGCGTCATAAAATGTCACGTTCACAAGTACGTGCTTTAAAAAACAGACCTTATTTCCGTGAAAATGCAATTGATAATTCCTTGCGTCTTGGTGAATCCTACAACAAAGAGTGGTGGGAACATGCTATGGAAGATAACTCTGAGCAAGATCAAGCACAACGTTTTGAAGTCCTTGAGTTTTGGGGTTTTGTAGACACAGAAATTTTAGAAAATCAAGATGTAGATATTCCAAAAGATTTAAAAGATGCAGAGCAGTTAAGTGTAAATGTTTGGGTTTGTAATGGTCAGGTTTTACGTTTAGTAATGAATCCTTTTACCCCTGCTTACATTCCTTACTTTGCTGCACCTTATGAAATGAATCCCTACAGTATCTTTGGTGTAGGTATTGCAGAAAATATGGATGATACTCAAACTTTAATGAATGGGTTTATGCGTATGGCAGTAGATAACGCTGCATTATCAGGTAACTTACTAATTGAAATTGATGAAACTAATTTAGTACCGGGGCAGGACTTGTCTGTGTACCCCGGAAAAGTGTTCCGTAGACAAGGCGGTGCACCCGGACAAGCCATTTTTGGTACTAAGTTTCCTAACGTATCTAACGAAAACATGCAGATGTTTGATAAAGCAAGGGTATTATCTGATGAGTCAACTGGATTCCCATCTTTCGCACATGGTCAAACAGGGGTTACAGGCGTTGGTCGTACTGCTTCTGGTATCTCTATGCTTATGTCTGCTGCCAACGGCTCTATCCGTAACGTAGTTAAAAACATTGATGACTATTTACTAGCACCACTAGGTAAAGCATTCTTTAACTTTAATATGCAGTTTAACTTTGACTCAGATATTAAAGGTGATCTTGAAGTAAAAGCCCGTGGTACTGAAAGCCTAATGGCAAACGAAGTACGTAGCCAACGCTTGATGCAGTTTTTGCAGGTTGTACAAAACCCTGCACTAGCACCATTTGCACGTATGGATTACATTGTACGTGAGATTGCTAAGTCTATGGATCTTGATCCTGACAAGGTAGGTAATAACATGCAGCAAGCAGCAGTACAAGCTGAGATCCTAAAAGAGTTCCAAGCAGCTAACCCACCACCAGCACCAGAACCGGGAGTACCACCACAAGGTGGGCCACAGGGAGCACCTGCGGGTGTTCAGGTTCGGGATACTCAAGGTAGTGGGGGTGGTACTGTAGGTACTGGTACAGCGCCTCAGCCGGGAGAACAGGGCTTCTCAGGTAATACTGGGGGAGCACCTGTACAATGAGCCAGTTAAAGCTAGTTGTAAATAATAAACCTCAATGGGATGCAATGCTGGAAGAAATTGACTTTCGTATTGCATTTATACATAAACAAATGGAACAGTATGATGACCCTGTAGAAATCTATAGGTTTCAAGGTGAGATTCGTGCACTAAGATCTTTAACTAAACTTAGGGATAAAGTTAATAATGGCTCTTAAAAATCAAATGGATTCTATGTTACCTAAAAAAGGTATGAGCTACGGTGAATTAATCGTAGATAACATACTTGGTTTAGATAATGATTATGAATCTTTTGGTGAAAAGCTAGGTAAAGCTGTTGATGAGGATGAACTAGGCTTTCTTAAAGATGCTGCTGTAGGTATATATGAGGGAGCTAAAGAGTTTATAACTAATCCTGTAGAAACTACAAAAGAAGTTGTAACTAATATTAAAGATAGTGTACAAAGGCTTGGAACTGAAGATTTAGATACTAGACTTAAAAGTATGTACGGTGTAGACTACACACAAGCTACAGACGAACAAGTAAATGCAGCTAGAGAAGCAGTTATTGGTGATGCACTTACTGCTATGGAATTAATTCCTGCAGCTAAAGTAACAGTTAGTGCGGCTAAGGCCGGTAGTGCTGCTATACCTAGTGGAGTTAAAGCTGATGTAGTGGGTCAGACTAAAGCTTTACTTAGTGGAGACACAGAGTTTTTAAAAGGTACACCAACAGAACGTTCTGGTACTGTAGGTGTTGGTGCAGAAGTAGTTGGTCAAGATGATGTAAGTCTTGATGCTATTACTGATTACATGGATTCAGAAGTAGAACCTATTAAATCTAAAAAACAAACAAACCCTTTAGTTCAAGAAATAGATTATAATAACTATAATACTTCAGGAAGTTTATTTGATTTTCGTAGTTCTGTTTTAGGTTCTTTAGATAATCTTGCCATTGGTAAAGATGGTATGTCTGGTTTTCAAATTAAAAAGTTTTTAGAAAAAAGAGCACCAAAAATAAATAAAACAGAATTGTATTGGTCAGGTCTTTTAGAAAATTTAGACGATAACAAAAAATATTCCAGACTAGAGTTAGAAAATATTGCAGATAGAAATGTACCTAAAGTAGATATACAAGTTCTTGATGGAAGTCAAGTACGATATCGTAATGAGCAAAGAGTAAATTTAAACGTTAATAATAATGTTATGCAGCCTTTAGATGGCTACAAAGAAATAATTATTGTAAATAAAAATACTAAAGGAACTGAATATAGTGCAGGTCATTATGACATTATGTTTCAACCTGATGGTAATGTTTTAGCTCACGTAAGAGGTAGCTTTGTAGAAAATAATGAGCCAGACTTTCCAATAAAAGAAAAGTTTTTTCTTGTTGAAGAATTGCAAAGTGATGCTGTACAACAACATACGGTAGCAGATAAAGCAATTGCTAAAAAAATTAAAGAAGAAAAAACATCTAAACCAACTTTAGGTGATATAGGTCTTTACTATCAAACAGAATTTAATAGTATAATTTTTCCTTATCATATGGGAGGTCTTGAGTTTACAGATAAATTTGTAAAAGATATAGATAGTTATAATTACAATTTCAGAACTATAGCAGATCAAGACACTGCAGAGCAATCAATACAGTTGGGTTTAACTAATATCATAGATGATATGACAAAGTTAAAAAGTCGTTTTTTAGATGGTAATACTAGTAAAGATGCAATTGTATCTCAATTAAGTCAGAAATACGGTTTAAAAGAAAGATCAATTGCAAGAAAAAGCATACAAGAACTAGATGAAGTTGACAATATCTTTGCAAATGTTTTAGGTGATTATGTTTTTGGAAAAACTGCTGTAAGAAAATTTAATAAAGAAAATAATAATGAATTTAAAGAAGATTTAATAAACATCTTTAAAGGTATAAATATTACTGCTGGTTTAGAAAAAGATTTAGTTCCAGCTAAACTATCTGATACAATTAGAATGTCTTTGCTTGCTGTAATTAAAGAATCTAAAAGTGAAGGGGTAAATAAAATATATATTCCTACTCCTAAAGTTATGTCTAATGCTCATGCTTTAAGTTTAGAGGCTGCTAAGAATACCTATAGTGATGGAGTCAGAAAAGTTTTAAGAACACTTAATAATGAAACAAATGGTAAAATAAAATTTAAAAATAAAAATCCAGAAAACATATCTTATTCCGAAGATAAAAACTCCGTAGGAATAGAAATAGATATTACAGATTTTAATCTACCAGATAATCCACAGTTTAGATTTGCCAAAGGGGGCGTAGTAAAAGATATGGATAACCAAATGAAAATGGCCTTTATGAATGAAGGTGGATTAAAAGACGATGGTATGAAACAAGATCCAGTATCAGGTAATGAAATACCTAATGGTTCTATGGCCTCAGAAGTACGAGATGATATTCCTGCTCAACTATCTGAAGGTGAGTATGTTGTACCTGCTGATGTTGTTAGATTTTTTGGTATAAAATTCTTTGAAGATCTTCGTTCAAAAGCAAAAAGAGGCTTGCAGTCTATGGAAGATAATGGTAGAATAGGTGGTGAGCCAGTACCTATGGAGACTGGTGAGTTATCTGATGAAGAGTTTGCAAAACTGCTGCAACAGGAACTTGGTGGAACCTTAACGACTCAAAGTGCAGAACCTATAAAAGCTGCTGAAGGTAAATACGTTTCAGGTCAAGCACCATCTTTTAACCCCGATGATTATTTTTTAGGTTTTTCTGGAACTCCTAAATACACTCCACCTGCAGCAGTGGGTACAGAGCCTGTTGTAGAAACTGAAGCTTCTTGTGCGGCAAAAGGTATGGTCTTAGGTCCAGCCGGAGTGTGTATAGTTGCACCACAAGCTAAAAATAATAATGACAATGATGGACCTATAGTACCTGCTCCTGCAGCAGGTGAAGGTCAAGGCTTAGGTGGGGCTTGGTATGGGGAAGATGAACAAAAAATGTTAAACGACCCTGAAGCTTACATTAAAGAACAACTAGCTAGAGGTCAAATGCTTGATAGCGGTTTAGCTAAAGCTGGTACAATGTTATTACCGGGTGGCTTGGGTTTAGTACTAGGAGGAGTAAACCTTTATAATGATACAAAAGGTATTGCTAATGCTAGAACTGCACTTATGGTTGCTAAAGCCAGAGGAACTTTAAGTGCTGAAAAAATAGAAAGCCTTGAAAATGCAATTAGTAAAGATGTCCAAGGTAACTTTATTGTAGATAAAGATGGTCAAGGTATAGGTGTAGGTACTGGCATAAATCAGTATAAAGATTATCTTAAGGAATTAGGTTTTACAAATACAGATGAAATAGCTTCAGGTAAAAACAAAGAGTTTTTAGAAGCAACTAATTCTCGTGCATCTGGCTTTGCTACTAAGACAATGCAAAACTCAGAAAAACGTAAAGCTATGCTAAATCAAATAAATAAAAGATCTAAAGAAAAACAAGCGGAAATAGCTGCTAGACCAAGCAGTGGTAGTGACAATGATGATCGTCAAAGCGCAGCTGATGCAATGAGAGATAGACAAGATAGAATGGCTAGAGCTGAAGGTCAATCTGGAGGTTTTCAAGGTAGTGCAACTGGTAGTGCTGTCTATGCAGGAGGAAACAGAGCCGAAGGTGGCTTAATGCTCAAAAAGAAACGTAATAAAAAATAAGGCTACTCGGCTACGGCTGACCCCAACATAAGGAGAATAATATGCCTGAACTAGCAGAAGTGGAAACCCCAAAGACTGCAGGATTCGTTGATCGTGGATATAATAGCGCAAAGCGTAAACAACGAATGGAAGAAGAAGCTAAGGAGATTGAAAGACTTGAAGCTGAAGCAAGGGGAGAAACCCCAGTAGATGAAGCAGAAGAACCTCAAGAAACTACCCAAGAAGCAGAGGCCAATACAGAAGTTAAAGAAGAAACGTTATCTGCAGAAGAAAAGTCTTTTAAAAAACGCTACGGTGACTTAAGACGTCATATGCAGCAAAAGGAAAAGGAGTGGGATGAAAAGCTGGAAAGCTTACAGAAAGCTTCTACTAAAGCTGGCATTATTCCACCTAAGTCCGACGAAGACATTGAAGAGTGGGCTAAACAGTATCCTGATGTAGCTGGTATAGTAGAAACTATTGCAGCTAAAAAAGCACAGGAGATGTTTGAAAAAGCAGACACTCGACTAAAACAACTTGACGAAGCCCAAGCAGAGGCTGATCGAGTTAAATCAGAAAATGAAATTCGTAAGTCACATTCAGACTTTGATGACCTACGTCAATCAGATGAGTTTCATGACTGGGCTGATGAGCAGCCTAAGTGGGTTAAGGATGCATTGTATGAAAATGCAGATGATCCAGCTTCAGTAGTACGTGTTATTGATTTATATAAGTCAGATAAGGGTCTTACTAAAGAAGCTAAAAAAGCAAATAAAAAAGCAGCAGCTTCTACAGTTACTAAGCGTAGTAGGACTGAAGTAGATGTAGCTGATGCTAATGGGATGATTCGTGAGTCAGAGGTAGCTAGTATGTCTGACAAAGAATTTGAAGAACGTGCAGATGAAATTAACAAAGCAATGCGCAATGGTAAATTTGTCTATGACGTGTCTGGTAATGCCAGATAAACTGTTGACAAATAAAAAAGCAACAGTATAACTAGGGACATAGAACAAAAGCCTCTATATGACTACCTTTTGTTCTAGCCCAATTTCCAATAAAGTCTAAACGTATGAGAACTACCTGTTCAAGTATAGGCCCGTATATCTAACGGTTGGCCGACTGTTAGCTTCACGCACCCTAGAAAATGTAACAGCCTCTTATTGGTATTAGCTTTTAGATAAGCCAACTATCAGGAGGATTTATTATGGCTTTTACATCAGCAGGAGGACACGGTAACTTACCTAATGGTAACTTTAGTTCCGTAATCTACTCCAAAAAAGTGCAGCTTGCTTTCCGCAAGAGCACAGTATGTGGTGACATCACCAACTCTGATTATTTTGGGGAGATTTCTGCCCAAGGTGATACAGTTAAAATCATTAAAGAACCTGAGATTTCCGTGAGCAGCTATGCTCGTGGTACACAAATCTCAGCACAAGATCTTGACGATGAAGATTTTTCATTGGTTGTAGATAAAGCTAACTACTTTGCCTTTAAAATCGATGATATCGAAGAAGCTCACTCCCATGTGAACTTTATGGATCTTGCAACCAATCGTGCAGCTTATCGTTTGGCTGACCAGCATGACCAAGAAGTTCTTGGCTACTTGTCAGGTTTCAAACAGTCTGCTCTACATGCAGATGCAGATACAGTTAACGACCAAGTAAATGGTACTAAAGCTGTAACTACTGCAGGTTCAGACGAACTGCTGACATCAATGAAGTTGCGTAAAGATAGCTTCGGCAACATTACAACTGGTTCTGCTGCAGATCATTCGATCCCAGTAGCTGCTCGTTTGCCCGGTGCTACTGCACTACCAACAGCAACAGCTTCACCAGCAATGGTTGTAGCTCGTATGGCTCGTTTGCTTGACCAACAACAAGTTGATAAGCAAGGACGCTGGCTGGTTGTAGATCCAGTATTCATGGAAATCATGGCCGACGAAGATTCACGTCTTCTGAATGCAGATTACGGTGAGTCTGGTGCACTTCGTAATGGTTTGGTTCTTAACAACCTGCACGGATTCCGTGTGTACTCTTCATCTAACCTACCATCTGTAGGTACAGGTTCAGGTACATCAGGTTCTGCAAACCAAAACACTAACTATGGTGTTATCGTAGCTGGTCATGACTCTGCAGTTGCTACTGCCGAGCAGATCAACAAAACCGAAACATATCGTGACCCTGACAGCTTCGCTGACATCGTTCGTGGTATGCATCTATATGGCCGTAAGATTCTTCGCCCTGAAGCAATCGTAACTGCCAAATATAACGCAGCGTAAGGGGGGCATAGAAATGGCTTTACAATCTCCAGTTCGTATCGAGACAGCCGTGATTGCTCACGGTGACTTGACAACTAGCTCAACTCACGACATTGGTACAGTTCCAGACAATTGTGTGGTTCTTGCTGCTGGCGCTGAGTGTACTGCAGCAGCTACCATTGGTGGTGCTAACGCAGTAAGCTTTGGTGTCACAGGTGGTGACGTTGATTTACTCGGCACTGCCGACATCAATGGCGCTAAGACATTGGCTGCTACCACTACTTCGGTAAACGGTATCACTAATGTTACTGCTGCTGACACAGTTATCACTGCAAAGCTTGCGGGATCTAACGCACCTTCAGCGGGTTCGTTTAAGTTCTTCGTAGTGTATGCCCCAATGGGTGCTACCAAAGCAGCTGCAGAAGTAGATCGTGATCTGCTTGCATAACTAAAATACTTTGAGGGGCTGGGAAACTGGCCCCTTAAGGCTTATTTAAAGGTACTTTTATGGCTACGTATGTTGCACTTGTAAATGAATTGCTACGAAGAATAAACGAAACTACACTTGATACAGCAGGTGATGGTTTTGCTGATGCTCGTAACCTACAAGCTATTGCTAAGGATGCAATCAATTCTAGTACTCGTGAAATTTTACAAACGTCACAAGAGTGGCCTTTTTTAATTACAACATACACAGAAACATTATCTGCAGGTACAGGCAAGTATGCTTGGCAAGCAGATGTATCAAAAGTTGATTGGGATTCTTTTTATTTAAAGCAACTATCTTCTAAAGATAATCAACCTAAAAAACTTACAGTCCTTACATATGTAGATTACTTACGTCAACAAAGACCTAGTGAAGATACTGCAGGTACAAGTGGGTATACTACACCCCAATACATTTATAAAACAGAAGAACGTAAGTTTGGCGTAACGCCTTTACCAGATGCTGCATATGAAATTGAGTATCGTTACTGGTCTTTTCCTAGTGACCTAGTAAATTTTAATGACACATCAATTATACCAGATAGATTTAAACACGTACTCATTGATGGTGCAATGATGTACATGATGCGTTTCCGTAGTAATGAACAAAGCGCAGCTATACACCAACAGAATTTTCAAAATGGTATAGATACCATGCGTAGATTATTGTTAGACAGTCCTGCTTATATTACATCTACAGTAATAGCACATAGACATTTTAATGTGAATACAGGCGCACAGTAATGGCAGACAATCTAAGCACATTCCCTGTACCATGCAGTGGGGGTCTTATAACTAATGTAGACCCACTTACTCATGGTGGGCAGTTTGCAGGTTCAGCATACAGAATGATTAACTATGAGCCATCTCTTAACGGTGGCTATCGTCGTATCTCAGGATACTCAAATGCATATGGTGAACTTACAGGTTTAGCTAACAGTCCTGTTTTAGGATTACATGTTTCACCTGACATTAATCAAGGTATCTTTGGATGTCGTAAACCTGCATCAGGTAATAACTACCTACACTGGTACAATCACTACTACGATGTTACATTAGCTTCAGGTGAAGGTGCAGGGTTTAGTGTAGGAGAAACAGTTACAGGTGTAGTTAGCTCAAGTGATAACACAGCTGTAGCTGCTACTGGAACAGTCGTTTCTAAAACTGCAAACGCTCTAGTAATTAACTTTGGTAAGTTACCGGATAATATATTCGCTACAGGTAATGTCCTAACAGGTGGCACATCAGGTGCTACAGGTACAGTACAATCTACCCCTGCAGTAAAAGGGTGGCAAGCTGTAACTACTTCAGGTTCTCCTACTATGACAGATGTAAGTCAAGTTAGGTTTGAAAGTTTTAACTGGGGTGCACCTAAGTTTGCTTTAGTAGATGGTATAAATCCTGCAGCTACATATGATGGAACTACGTATACACAGATTACACATGCACAAGCACCTACTGATCCTACACTTGTAGCAGCATTTCAAAACCATTTATTTTTATCAGGGGATGCTTCTGAGCCATATAATTTATACTTTAGTGCACCTATAGCTGAAACTAATTTTAATACTGGTGATGGTGCTGGTGTAATTAATGTAGGTTTTAAGATAGTACAGATTAAAGCCTTTCGTGATCAACTATTTATATTTGGTACAAATAATATTAAACGTCTTGTTGGTGACAACCAAGCTAGCTTTGTGTTGCAGAATATTACAAACAACTTGGGATGCATTGCACCTGACAGTGTTGCAGAGTTTAACGGTGAGATTGTATTTTTAGCACCTGATGGTTTACGTCCTGTATCTGGTACAGATCGTATTGGTGACATTGAACTTGCTACATTATCTAAGCCAATTCAGTCTATCTTTGAAGATTATATTGACCAAGAAGATTTGGCATCTATTCGTACTATCATAGTTAAAAAGAAATCTCAGTTTAGATTATTCTTTGCAGATCAAAACTCTCTTGGACTCATTGGTGGTATTCGTCGTAGTGGTGTTAGTACACAAGCAGGTTTTGAATTTGGGCAAATTGTAGGTATTGAAGTAAACTGTGGTGACAGTGGTTACATTGGAGATGAAGAGTTTGTAATTCATGGTGACTCCAATGGCTTTGTTTATCGCCAAGAAGATGGCAATAACTTTAATGGCAGTAATATTTTTAGTTTATTTCAAACTCCATATGTCTATATGAACGATCCTGAAGTACGTAAAAATATTTATAGTATAAACACTTATCTAAGGGCTGAAGGTATTCTTAACGTTATTATGGGTGTAGAGTACGATTATGGTGATACTGATATTTTAAACCCTACGGATTTTGATTTTACTACAGCGGGTGCTGCGGCTTATTATGATCGTGCTACTTATGATGCAGCAGAAATTTATGATGGTAATCCATCACCAATACGCTCAACAAATGTTTCAGGATCAGGTAAGTCCGTTTCAATTAGATATGTTACCAACACAGATCAACCTAGCCATACTATTCAAGCTTATAGCATTACGTATGGCGTAGGAGACAGGAGATAAAATATGGCAGGATCAGGATACTCACGACAGTCGGTAGCTAGTATTGTACCTACAGCCGTTGTACGTGCTGCCCCAATCAATGCAGAGTATGATAAACTACGAGATGCGTTTACTCAAAGCGACACAGGTACAACAGGTCATAGGCATGATGGTTCCTCTGATGAAGGTTCCTATGTCCCGTTTATTGCTGACTTAGATAAAAAGAATTACTTTACCGTAGATCAGACCAATAATCTTTTTGGTTTATTTGTTGAGGTAGGTGGTTCTGCAGTAGAACAATTACGTTTTCAAGACGGTGTTATAGTTCCCGTTACAGATAATGACATTGACCTTGGTACATCTAGCTTAGAGTTTAAAGACTTATACTTAGATGGTACAGCTACTGTTGACACTCTTCAAGTTGATGAGAATGGTACAGTCACAGGAAACTTTACGGTTAATGGTAATACAGTACTTGGTAATGCTACAAGTGATACTGTAACATATACAGCTAGAGCAGCCTCTGATTTTATACCTAGTGCAGATGGTACGTATGATCTTGGTTCTTCAACTAACGAATGGCAAAACTTGCATATTGATGGCACAGCTACCATTGATACATTACAAGTAGATGAAAATGGTGCAGTCACAGGTAACTTATCTGTAGGCGGCAACATGAGCACTACAGGTACAAATGCAATAGGTGGTACTTTAGCTGTAACAGGTGCAACTACACTGAATAGTACACTAGGTGTTACGGGTGCAGCTACTCTTAGTTCTACTTTAGCAGTTACTGGTACATCTGTTTTTACAGGTACTGTGACTGCTAATGGTGGTGTAATAGGAAACCTTACAGGTAACGTAACTTCTTCTGGTACATCTACTTTTGCTGACATTGATATGTCTGGCACTATTGATATGGGCAGTAATAAGATTACATCTGTAACTGATCCAACATCTGCACAAGATGCTGCAACAAAAGCGTATGTAGATTCTGAAGTTGCAGGTCTTATAGACTCAGCACCGGGAGCACTAGACACTCTTAATGAATTAGCTGCAGCTATTGGTGATGATGCTAACTTTAGCACTACTATAACTAACAGTATTGCAACTAAGTTACCACTAGCAGGTGGCACTATGACAGGTGCTATAGCTATGGGCAACAGTAAGATTACTGGTCTTGCTACACCTACTGCCTCTACAGATGCAGCGACAAAAGGCTACATTGATAGTACCTTTAGTGCAACTGCCGCTGCTGAAGCTAGTGCTACGGCTGCTGCCGCCTCTGCTACTTCTGCCGCTAGTTCATATGATCAGTTTGATGATCGTTACTTAGGCTCTAAATCTAGTGACCCTACAGTAGACAATGATGGTAATGCACTGCTAACAGGTGCTTTATACTATAACACTACAGCAGAACAGATAAAAGTATATACAGGCAGTGTCTGGAAGAATGCAGGTTCTACAGTAAATGGAACTTCTTCACGTACTGTAGCTACTGCTACATCTAATCAAACCTCATTTAGTGTTACCTATGATGTAGGTTTTGTTGATGTATATTTAAATGGTGTTAAACTTTTAGCTGGTACGGACTTTACAGCTACTAACGGAACTGCTATAATATTATCGTCAGGTGCTACTGCAGGAGACATTGTAGATATCGTTGCGTATGGTGCTTTTGAACTTGCCAATCATTATACACAAACACAGAGTGATGCACGTTATGCGTCAATAGATGACCCAATTGCTATGGCTATTGCATTAGGATAAGGAAACAAACATGGCTAATACATTTAAAAATGCAGTTAGTTCAGCAATAGGCACTAGCCAAACAAGTGTCTATACTGTACCTTCTGCTACTACCTCTACAGTTATTGGATTAACTGTATCAAACATAACAGGATCGGATATAACAGTTGATGTTGTTGTTACTGACACGAGTGCCAGTGCAAGTGTCCACATAATTAAAGGAGCTACAGTGCCTGTTGGCGGTGCGGTTGTTCCAATAGGCGGTGATCAAAAGGTTGTGCTAGAAGCAACAGATATACTTAAAGTTACAAGTAGTGCTTCATCAAGTGCAGATGCCCTTGTATCCGTACTAGAACAGACATAAGGAGAGACACAGATGCCCTACATTGGTAATCAACCTGCACCCACTAATGTTGGTAGTGCTAATATTACAGATGGTTCTATAGTTAATGCTGACGTTAATGCTAGTGCCGCTATTGACGTTAGTAAACTTAGTGGTGCCGCACCGTTAGCTAGTCCTACATTTACAGGTACAGCAACTGCACCTACAGTAAATGCAAGTACTGCACTACAGATTGGTGGTGTTGCTATTACATCTACTGCAGCAGAGTTAAATATACTTGACGGAGTGACTTCTACTGCCGCTGAACTTAATATCTTAGACGGTGTTACATCTACAGCAGCAGAATTAAACATACTTGATGGAGTAACTTCAACGGCTGCAGAGCTAAACAAGCTAGATGGTTATACAGGAGCAGTTGCTGATCTCAATAGAACAGACGTAACTACAGAAGGCTTATCCCAAGCAAGTAAAGTTGTAACTGCAGACAGCAATGGAGTTGTTTCATTTGACAACGGTACTACTGAAGAAAGTACTGCCATTACATCTAGTTCAAATGCAGCTACAATTAACCTGCGTGATGGTAATGTGTTTACTCACACACTATCCGAAAATGTAACATACACATTCAGTAACCCTGCAGCATCAGGCAGAGCCTCTGCGTTTATCTTAAAGGTAACGCAGGATAGTTCAGCAAGAACTATTACATGGCCCTCAAGTGTTGACTGGGCCGCTGCTACCGCACCAACAATAACTGCTACTAATGCAGGTGTAGACGTATTTGGTTTTATGACGGTTGACGGTGGTACAACCTATTACGGATTTACGCTTGGACAAGCACTGGGGTAATAAACTATGACTGCTAGTAAAATTGTATTAAATGCTGCATCAGGTGCTGGTGGTGCTGCTCTGAACGTAGAGGATGTGTTCAGCACTTATTTGTATTCAGCTAATAACGCTGGTTTAACCATCACCAACGGCATTGACCTTGCTGGTGAAGGTGGTTTGGTCTGGGGTAAAAGCCGTAGTGCAACCCAAAACCACCGGCTTTATGATACGGAAGGCAACGGCCTTTACTCAAACCTTACTAATGGTTCCTTTGGCTCTTCTGGTCGTTTCACTGCTAATAGCGATGGTTTTGATTTAACAGCAAGTTCAGGAATTGTAGGGGGAAGTGGTTTTGGAGGCCCTGACTACGCCTCTTGGACATTCCGCAAAGCCGAAAAGTTCTTTGATGTAGTAACTTATACTGGGAATGGCGCATCATCTCGTGCTATTAGTCATAACCTAAATTCTACCCCGGGTATGATTATTATCAAACAGACTAGTTCTAATGGTGAAAACTGGATTGTTTGGCACAGAAGTATAAGCAATGTATCTAACGGTGAGATTATTTACTTAAATGCTTCAGATAGTGAAAGTGGTATGAATGGCAAGTTTGATGGGGCTAATCTGCCTACCTCTACTACCTTTACTATAGAGCAAGACAACTCAGTAAATGCTTCTAATGCAACCTACGTTGCTTACCTATTCGCCCACAATAATAATGACGGGGAGTTCGGGCCTGATGCTGACCAAGATATTATCAAGTGTGGTAGCTATACTGGTAATGGTTCTGCTACTGGGCCAAGTGTCAGTCTTGGGTTTGAACCTCAGTGGGTAATGATTAAAAAAACAAACGCATCAGGTAACTGGCAACTTTTTGATATTATGCGAGGTATGGTTGTTGATGGATCTGATAAGAGAATCGTACCAAACAGCAATAGTGCAGAGGATAGTATTCAGTCTTTAAGCCCTACTGCAACAGGTTTTAATATTAACACTACAAGCGGAAACCTTAACAGTAACAACAGTAATTACATCTACATGGCCATTCGCCGCCCTACTGCTGTGCCTGAGAGTGGGACTGAGGTGTTTAAAACATATGATTTAACATCGGCAAGTTTGAACACTCAAGTATCTACATCCTTTCCCCCTGATATGTCTTTGCATCTATCTAATGATGGTAATAAATTAACTGTAAATAGACTTACAGGTGGAATACACGCAAATAGCTCTAATAATTCTCCACGTAATTGGCTTCAACTTTATGGTAATGACGCAGAAGACACTGGCAATTACGGTTTGTATTATAACTTTAACAGTACTAGCTTTAAAGTAAGTAATAATGGATATTCAGGCCAGAGTGATTCACCCTATGCTTATATGTGGAAACGTGCGCCTAAATATTTTGATCTTGTTGCTTACTCAGGAAACTCAACAGCAGGGCGTACTGTAAGCCATAACCTTGGTGTTGCACCAGAAATGTTTTGGATAAAAAATAGAACTCATAATGGAGAAGATTGGATTGTATACCATAAAGATATTGGTAATGGAAAGTATTTGATTCTACAGGATATTTATGGAGAAACGACAGATACTTCTAACGCCCGTCTTCACGGTACAAATCCGACTGCAACAAACTTTACTTTAGGTAGTAATGTTCAAGTTAATGCTAGTGGTGATGATTATATAGCCTACCTATTCGCAACCCTTGATGGCATATCCAAGGTTGGTTCCTATACTGGGAATGGCTCAAACCAGACTATTAACTGCGGCTTTAGCAGTGGCGCAAGATGGATTCTTATTAAGCGTACAGACAGCACAGTGAGTACAGGTAATTGGTATGTCTGGGATACTGAACGTGGTATTGTCGCAGGAGATGAGCAGCACACTGTTATGAATACAGTCACAGGTAAGGGCACTGATGATAGCGTTGACCCTGCAAACAGTGGCTTCATTGTCAATCAGATAAGTGCTACGAACATTAACGTATCAAGCGCAGAGTACATTTTCTACGCAATCGCATAATCAAACTCAGACGAAAGGATCAATCAAATGAGTGAATACAGAAACAGAACAACAGGTGAAGTAAAAACACAAGGGCAATGGCGAGCAGCTAACCCCAACATGTCTTTACCTAAAGTGTGGAACAGTAATGTACTAGATGCACTTAATATAGATGCAGTGCTACGTAGTCCTGCTGCTACCACTACAGCATATCAAACATCTGTACGTGATGGTGTTGAGCAGGACAGTAATGGTAACTGGGTAGAAAAGTATGTTGCTCGTGACATGTTTGCTGACACTACAGAAGACGGTGTTACAACCACCAAAGCAGAACATGAAGCTGCATATCAAGCTACACTAGATGCCAGCACTGCTAAAGGACATCGTAACACAAGAGCTAGTTTACTAGCTGAGACAGACTTCTATGCTCTGTCAGATGTAACAATGGCAGATGCTATGACAGCATATCGTCAGGCTCTACGTGATCTACCATCACACAGCAATTGGCCTGATCTTGAAGACAGTGATTGGCCTACAAAACCGTAAGGATTAACAGATGAGTAAAGCAAGAGATTTAGCCAACTTGATGTCAACTGGCAATGAGTTGGCAGATGGAAACATTAGTGTTGCTGAAATAAATGACTTAACAGCTACGGCTGCTGAGTTAAATATTATGGATGGTGTTACTGCTACTGCTGCAGAGTTAAACTTTGTTGATGGTGTTACATCTAATGTTCAAACACAGGTAGATGCCAAACAACCATATGCCACAATTGCAGTTACTGTAGTTGACTCTGGTGGCAACAAGTATGCACTTGATGGTACTGTACAACAGCTTGCTTTACTTACTCCTTCTGTAACATATAGGTTTGATCAGTCTGACTCTTCTAACTCAGGACATCCATTACTATTTAGTACAACTTCAAATGGTACACATGGTGGTGGTAGTGCATTTACTACAGGTGTTACTTCAGTAGGAACAGCAGGTAGTGCAGGTGCTTATACACAGATCAAGCTAGAACAAGATACGCCAAGTCCTTTGTATTACTACTGTGTAAATCATTCTGGTATGGGTGGTGAAGCAAACAAGACAATCTCTAAACTGTCAGACTTGGGTGTTACTTCTACTTCTACTGAGTTAAACATATTAGATGGAGTTACCTCAACTGCAGCAGAGTTGAATATTTTAGATGGTGTTACTTCAACCACAGCAGAACTGAACATCCTTGACGGTGTTACAAGTACTACGGCAGAGTTAAATAAGTTAGATGGCTTTACAGGTGCAGTAGCAGACCTTAACAGAACTGATGTAACTACTGAGGGAACAACAGAGGCTAGTAAAGTTGTAACTGCAGATAGTAATGGTGTTGTAACATTTGATAATGGTAAGATAGAAGAGAGCACTGCAGTTACATCTTCAAGTAATGCAGCCACAATTAACCTACGTAACGGTGATAACTTTACCCATACGTTAAGTGAGAATGTGACATACACATTTAGTAATCCTGCAGCTTCTGGTAAGGTATCTGCATTTACACTTAAAGTAATACAAGATTCTTCTGCAAGGACAATTACGTGGCCCTCTAGTGTGGATTGGGCAGCAGCTACTGCTCCAACAATAACTGCCACTTCAGGTGGTGTTGATGTGTTTGTATTTACAACATATGATGGTGGAACTACATATTATGGATTTACTGCTGGTCAGGCAATGGGCTAATACATGAGTACAGCTAATAAATATATGCAATCTGCATCAGGTGTTGGTGGTGCTGGCCTTAATGTAGAAGAAGTGTTCAGCACTAATCTTTACACAGGAAATAACAGTGCTTTAACTGTTAATACAGGTCTGGATCAGAACACTGAGGGTGGAATGCTCTGGGTAAAAAGCAGAAGCACTGGCTCAACAAATCATGGGATTTGGGATACTGAAAGAACAAATGGTTATTATCTTCCTGTTAATTCCTCTGATAACGGAGGGAATATTTCAGCAGCAAGTGGCACTAATCCTTTTCTTAGAGATGGTAGCTTTAGGTGGAACGCAGGGCATGGTTGGTTTAATCAAAGTGGAGATTATGTAGCTTGGGCATTTCGTAAAGCCCCTAAGTTTTTTGATGTGGTGACTTATACTGGAACGGGTTCCAACCTTACCATAAACCATAACTTAGGCTCAGTCCCGGGCTGTATAATTATTAAGTGTACCAGTGCTGTAAAGTCTTGGGTAGTTTACCATAGAGGTGTCAACGGCGGTGTTAACCCAGAGGATTATGCACTATTCTTAAATACTACCGATGCGCAAAACGATAATCTATACTTTCAAGACACGGCCCCAACAAGCACTCAGTTCTTCTTAGGGGATAGCGCAGCAAATGAAAACGGACAAACACACGTTGCCTACCTATTCGCCCACAATGATGGTGACGGTGAGTTTGGGCCTGATGGCGATGCTGATATTATTAAGTGTGGTGTTGCTACAATTAGTGGGGATACAACAGTTGATCTTGGGTTTGAGCCTCAGTGGGTTTTATATAAAAATGCTTCTGGTAACAGTAATTGGACAATTATAGATTCAATGAGAGGTTTTACAGCAGATGGGGCAATCTCTGCTTTGTACCCTAATACTTCTGGTGCTGAATCAGCAGGGTCAGGCTATGAGAAATTAACATCTACTGGTTTTGTACTCCAAAATTATACTAATGGTCATAATTATGTTTACGTAGCCATACGCCGTGGTACTGCTGTGCCTGAGAGTGCGACTGAGGTGTTTGCGGTTTCAGATAGAAAAAATGAGATACCAAGTTTTCCAAGTGGCTTTCCTGTAGACTTTCTTATAGGCCCACGAACAATAAACGGTGCTGATAACAATGAAGTTAAGACTAGGTTAACCTCAGGTGGTTATTTAAGAACCAACACCACAGGTGCTGAAACTGTTTCTAGCCAAGTAGCAAACTTTGCTCATAACGATGGGTTCTTTAACTTTGATGGGGCAAACGCCAATCAATATGCTTGGATGTGGAAACGTGCGCCGGGCTTTTTCGATGTCGTTGCTTACACGGGTACGAATGTTGCTGGTTTAACCATAAATCACAACCTTGGCGTTGTACCAGAAATGATATGGGTAAAGAATAGAAGTGCATCAGAATACTGGGCAGTATATCATAAAGACTTAAATGGTGGCACAAACCCTTCTCATTACTTCTTAAAGCTAAATGATACGAATGCTGAAACAGACTACAATGAGATATGGAATGACACTGAGCCGACAGATACTCAATTTACGGTTGGGCAGCAAGGTGTTGTAAATGGGTTTGAGAAGAACCAAATAGCCTACCTCTTCGCAAGCCTCCCCGGTATATCCAAGGTGGGGAGCTACACTGGTAACGGTTCTACGTTAAACATTGACTGTGGCTTTACGTCAGGTGCTAGGTTTGTGCTGATTAAGGCTGTGAGTACTTCTGGGTCGTGGTATGTACTAGATACTGCAAGAGGTATTGTTGCAGGTAATGACCCTGTTTTAAGCCTAAACACCACTGACGCAGAAGAAGCGTATGATGACTTGATAGACCCTTATTCAGCAGGGTTTACTTTAAACGGTGTTGGCATGGTGAATGCAAACACTGTTGACTACATCTTCTACGCAATAGCATAACAAGGACATAAAGAATGACTGATGATAGCTGGCACTTAAATAAGTCTGTACCAATTACATTAATCTTTGGGTTAATTGTTCAGGGTGCAGCTATTGTATGGACAGTCTCTATGATGATGTCTGACATTCAAGATAATTCAGAAGAAATTATAGCATTAGAAGAACGTATGGGTAGGCTAGAGACATCTGTACATAACCAAGCAGTATCACTTGCCCGTATAGACGAAAACATAAAAGCAATAAGATCATCAGTAGAAAAGATGGCGAACAATGACCAATAGGATTTGCCACAATGATAGAAGTATTAGCTTTAGCAGGTGCAGTTACTAAGATAGCTGGTGCAGTTAGCTCTGCAGTTAAAGCTGGTAGTGATGTAGCAGACTTACTGCCTCACTTTGGTAAGTTAGCAAAACTAGATAGTGAGATACAGTTAGCTGAAAAGGGTGCACATAAAGGCCCACTAGGTAGACTGAGTTCATCTGAAGAAGAAGGCTTTGCAATAGCACAAGCTAAGATAAAACATAAAGAGTGCATGGACGAGTTAAGGTCAGCTTGTCAGTTGTATGGACCTCCCGGTATGTGGGATTTAGTTGTAAAAGAACAAGCAGCGGCTAGACAAAGGCACAAAGAAGCGTTAGAATTACAAGCAAAGCAAAGAGACAGATTGTTCTGGGGCTTATCACTAGGACTAGGGGTAGTAATATTCGTAGGTGGTTTAGCAGTAATGATCTGGGGTCTTAACGAAGTAGTAAATGGATAAACAATATGGCAAGATTTAGTACGGCACAAAAAGAAACTCTACGTAAAATGGCTGAAGAAGGCAAGCTCGCCACATCTCAGTTACAAAACATTATGCGTAATGCTGAAGAGTTAAGGCAACTTAACAAAGGTGGTGTTGTAGGCTTTCAAGCTGGAGGTGTACCCAACCCATTTGTAAGTTATTACAATAATCAGAATCAAATTATTTCAAAAATGAGTTCACCACAAAATAATCCAATGTCGGGTATGAGTGCTAATGAAGCTAATGCATATAAAGCTAATCAATTAAATATGCAAATGGGAACAGGCAATCCTCAAAGTGCTACATACCAAGCTAGTTTAGGACCAGCAGCAACTAATCAACAACCTGCCGCTGTGATACGTGCAGGACAACCTTCTGCACAACAAACTGCTATGCAGCCACAGATGCAAGAAGTGCCAGCAGACGTACAACAAAGGCTAGATAGTCGTAGACAAGTGCTAAAACAAGACCGAATTGGCCAAGCTATGCAGGAAAAGTTTGGTGAACAAGGTAAGCCAGATAATTATATTCCAGAGTTTTCTTCTAAAATGAAGGCATTACAAGATAACATGAAAGCTACTAATTCAGCTTTCTTTACATCTAAAGGAATAGCTGAAGGTGATTATTCAGCTATGAATAGATACATGCAGTCTAATCCTAATGCACAACAAGAATTAAATGCTGCATTACAAGCTGATCAACAACAGGTAGATGCTCTTACTCAGCAGTTAGAAAACAATCCAGAGTTTAAAGCATATCAGACAGAAGCAGAGCAGTATCAGCGCAGTATTGATCCTCGTACAGGTATGCCACCAAAGTTTGTAGGTGGACCTGCATTGCCTCCTTCAGAACGTATTGATGACGGTCCTATTGGACAGCCTTCTCTGTACTCTGGTGACATAACACAACAGACCCTTCAGGATATTTTAGCTATGTCTACGGGAAGCTCTCCTGCAGACCTTCAGTATGACTTTAATGGTGATGGTAAAATCACAGCAGATGATGCTAATAGAGCCATGAAAGCGGGTATAGGAAAAGGTACAGTGGTTCCTGATAGTGGTGGTGAAGGTGGTTTATATGATCCGTCACAAGGTATGCCTGAAAAAGTTAATACTGATAAAATGCTTGAGGGTCTTTCTTGGAATCCTCATTCTCAAAAAGGCATTGATATGCTTTTGGAATCAGGTAAGTTACCTAGTGATGAAATGTTTAACAAGTTAATAGGTCTTGATGGTACAGAAAAATTAGTTCCTAATCCAGATAAGTATGAAGTATCTGGGGGTAGAGAAAATTGGATATTTACTTTTGAAGATGGTACATCTACGGTTGTTAATAGGTACGACTTAGATAAGGCTAAGAAAACACTTGCTGAAGAAATTACTCCTGTTATATCTAAATTAAAAGAGAGGGGTTTTGAAGAAAAAAATCAACAGTTTAAAAACCAAGAAGAAGCATATCGTAAATACATTTCAGAAGAGACTACTGGTGGTGTAACTGGCGACATTGAAAACATTGAAGAAGAATACAAAAAAGCTCAAAGTAACTATAAACAAGCAGAGCTAGAATTACAAAGGCTAAAAGCACAGGCAGAGGCTAATCCAAATGATCCTTATTTAAAAGGGCTTGTAGAAGAAAAAGAAAAAACAGTAACAGATCTTTCTGCTCGTATTAAACAACTTGAACCTACATTTAAGGAGTCACAAAAAACAATCTCAGATATAATGATAGAGAAGGCTAAAGATCCTGCTTCTCTAGTTACTAAAACTAAAGTAGATACTATAGACCCTGAGACTGCTGGTACAATTATACCTGAAGATACAGGTCAATTGAAAGGTGATATTTCGTATGATCCTGTAAAAGGAGTAGTTACTACATCAGAAGGTGTAGAAAAAGCAGATGCTGCAACATATGATGCTACTACTGTTTCAGGTAAATCTAAAGAAGAGTTAGATAAAGTTGAAGCTGCAAGACTGGATGAGTTTTCTGATGGTGTTACATTTGAAGGGGAACAAGGGGAGCTATCAGAGGGTGCTTATGCTGATGAGGCATTAAAAGTAGCTGCAGATCGTATCCAAAAAGTCAATGAAAAAGTAGACCTAGAAGTTACTAAACAACAACTAGCAGAAGCAAAAGGTAAAAACCTAAAAGCTATACAAACAAAAGTAGCAAAGTCTTCTGCTTTACTAGATGCAATAGCAGCAGCACATGTAGTTCAACCTAATGAGCTTCCTACTCCACAGCTTATTGCTGAAGAGGACATGGCGCAAGCTAAAGCTATGACTGACACAGGGTTAGACAAAGATGCTATCCCTATTGCTGCAAAAATGGCAAGCTTCTCTGTAGATAATGGTACATTAGCTAAGGCTGCACAAGGTGATGTAGATTCACTTGCTACAGTAGAAGGTCAGCTTGGTAAGCTAATGAAACAGTTTGACGATGGTACACCTGCATGGGCTGCAGGGGCTATTCGTGCAGCTAATGCAGCTATGTCCTCACGGGGTCTAGGTGCATCCTCTATGGCAGGTGCGGCTATCCTACAGGCAGCTATGGAATCTGCGTTACCTATTGCTCAACAAGATGCTAACACTTTTGCACAAATGGGTATGCAAAACCTAAATAATCGTCAGCAAGTTGCTATTGCTAACGCTGCTGCACAACAAGGCTTGCAATTACAAAACTTAGACAATCAGCAAAAAGCTAACCTACAAAAAAGTGTTAATGCTTTTAGTTTGCAAACACAAAACTTGTCCAATCGTCAAGCTGCTGAAGTGGCAAACGCACAAATTCGTGCTACTTTGCAAGGGCAAAACTTAAGTAATAGACAGCAAACTAATATTGCTGAAGCAGCTAGATACGCAGAAGCAGCTAATATTAACTTAAATAATAAACAGCAAGCAGCAATGCAAGATAATTCAAATGCTTTGCAGACTAACTTAGCTGAACTATCTTCTGAACAAAGTGCGTATATTAATAGTGCCAATGCTGCAGCCGCACTGCAAGGTCAAGTTCTTTCTAATGATCAACAAGTATCTATCGCTAATGCTGCAAGATATTCAGAAGCTGCTAACATAGAGTTTACTGCAGAACAACAAAATGCATTGCATAACTCTAAGTTAATGTCATCCATAGGTTTAGCTGAGTTAAATGCAACTCAAGCCGCTACTTTACAAAATGCTGCAACCGTTGCTAATATGGATATCACAAATCTAAACAATCGGCAGCAAGCTGCAGTACAAAATGCTAAATCGTTCCTACAAAAAGACATGACTAATCTGAGTAACGAGCAACAAATTGCAGTATTTAAAGCACAGGCTACACAACAGGCATTGTTATCCGATCAAGCTGCAGATAATGCTGCCAAGCAGTTTAATGCATCATCTGAGAATCAAACTAATCAATTCTTTGCTAACCTTGAACAACAAAACAATCAGTTTAATGCTGCTCAAACTAATGCTATGGAACAAGCTAATGTCAACGCAGAAAATGCTGCACTAGAATTTAATGCTAATATTAAAAATAATCGAGAACAATTTAATGCTTCTAATTCTCTTGTTATAGCTCAAGCTAATGCGCAGTGGAAACAAAATGTAGCTACAATAAATACAGCTGCTCAGAATGAAGCTAATGCTGCAGATGCAGCGGCTGCTAATGCTTTTACTTCTACAACAATGGACGAGGTATGGCAACGTGAACGTGACCTTATGGACTTTGCTTTTACAGCCTCTGAAAGTGAGCAAGATAGAATTAACAATGTTGTTCTGCAAAAAATCTCTGCTGATGCAACTTTAGACGCTGCAAAATTAAAGGCAGATATGGAAGCTGATTCAACAATTGGTAGTTGGGTCAGAGATATTATTTTTACATAGGTGAAAAATGCAAAATACAAAACAACTATACAATCCTAAAGTTATTGAACAAAAAAGAGCAGCCTATAGACTTGCTAAAATGAAGCAAGACAAACGTAGAGTTCGTACATCTGGTATAAAAGAACGGTCTGAAATATCTACAGGACTTATGCAAAAAAATATGGATGCTGCTTTACAAGAAGGTTTTGAAGAAATTAAAAATGAAAGACCTAATAAAAAAATAGACAATTGGTTAGAAAGTCTGTATAATGCACGGGAAGAAGCAATAGCTGAAGTCTCTAAACTGAACTCTAAAAAAGACTTAGGGGAGATTCGTCCTAGATCTAGAGATGAGGGTGGTCTAGATCCTAGTTTGGATGAACAGTCTAAAGAATTGTTTAGCGACCCTACCTTTAAAGAAAATTTTGATTCTATTTTACAAGAGTATCCAAGTATAAGTAAGTATGAACTACTTAGAATTATGGATGGTGAATCTAACTTTAATCCAAAAGCTAGGAATGAAGATACAAATGCATCTGGTCTTTTTCAATTTATACCTAAAGTTGCTGCTGAATTAGGGTTTACCCCAGAAGAAATTAGAGATATGCCACCATCTTCACAGTTATTAGTTTATAAAAACTATTTAAAAAAATGGAAGTACGATGGTACTTATAGTTTAGGATTACTTCAAGCTGCACCGGGGAAAAGAAACGCCTCTCCTAACACAATTATTTACAAAAAAGGTTCAGATGCTTGGAATAAAAATCCGGGTTGGAGAGATAAAGAGACTGGTAACATAACTAAAGAAAGTATTGATGCGTATTACAGGAGAAATAAATAATGTTTGAGGCACCTATACCCGGACAGTCTTTAACAAAAGAACCTAAAAACTACCCTTGGGAAAAACCCCCAGAAATGGTAGATGTAGATGAGGTTGTTGGCTTTCATTTAAACAAACTAACTGAAGAAAAATCTTTAGATAATATCCTACTTTTACTTGAGTCAGGTATGCCTGTTAATACTTTTGTTGAAATATTTTTAACCAGTGCTGTAATGACTGGTCTTCATACTATTGATGTAAGTATGCTTGTCGCACCAGTGCTACATGAATATGTAGTAAACATTGCAGAAAGTTCTAATATTGATTTTAAAGAGTTCTTTTCTGAAGATGAAGAAGGTAAGATAAATAGTAAAGTAGACCTTCTTCTTAAAAAATCTTTAAAAGAAACCCCTGAAGATGAGCAAGATTCTGGTTATGAATTAGTACAAAAAATGTCTGAGGCTATTAAAGAGAAACCTGTATCAGAAAAAGTTGTAGATCAAAAACCAAAAGGTTTAATGAGTAGAGGAAGTTCTGATGTTTAATTGGAAACAAGTTGCGGCAGGATATGCTGAAAGAGATATGGAAATAAAAGATGCTAGAGATGCATTCACTAAAGAAATGTCTCTTACTAGCAGAAAATATCTTATGGAAAGTGGTGTAGAAAAACTAGAATCTATTAGAAAAAGACGTTCAGAAAGAATGTCTAAGATACAATTAGCTGGTAACTTTGGTATTTCTAAAGAAGCTGCAGTTGTAATGGATGCAAGTGGAGATTTAGATATAGCTTTAAATCACCTTAGTAAATTAAAACCTACAGAAATAAACAAAGATAATATTAAGGCTATAAGTGAAACTGTTTTATCTAGTTATCCAGAAGAAGTTAAATCTAAAATCTTAGCCAATAGTTTATTATTAGGAACAGACTTTGATCCTGCAGATTTAGGGATGCAGCTTGCAATGGCTGCATTTGATCCAGATCAAACGCTAGAGGATATTAAAAAAATATATGGTCAAATACCTTCTGATGATAGTAGTATTAGAATACCTTCAGCTAATGTACCATTAAGAAGTGCTATAAATATACCACCCACAGAAATGAACACCGTAAATAAACTTATTAACAGTTCATTAAATGGTATTATAGGAGACTTTCAATCTGATACAAATAGATGGGTTTGGAATGACCCAGATAATGGGAATAGAATAATAAGAGAACTTCAAGATGTTTATCGAACAGCTTACTCTGATACAACTTACTCTGGAAATCCTTTAGATATTTTAAGTGATGTTATTAATAATGTTAGTGATCAAATACGAAGTGGGGGTAATCAACTTGCTGATGTCGTAGTTTCTTTAGATCCTATACCCACACCTTCAGTTCCTCCTCCCCGTATAGATAACCCTTTTGAAAATGAAGATGATATATTAGATAACGCACTAAACTAATAAAGGACTTGTTGTGACCTCTTACTTAGAAAACATAGAAGAAAAAAACTTTATGGATCTTCTTAAAGAAGATGATTTTAAAGTAGATCTTGTTAGGTTTTTTTCTGGTGGCAGATATAATATGTCCAAAGCAGAAATGAAAGAACAAGGTTTTGAAAAGCTTGCTCAAAAGTTTGCTGAACATATGCGATTTCAATCTGCACATGATGCAACTGCATTAAAAGATTTAAACTATGTAAGAGATAAGGGTGCAAACATTTTAGGTAAGCAATCCTTTGGTAATCTTATTCAAGCTTGGGATAATGTAGAGTCTGTAGGTAAAACAGAAACTGCTGGGTGGAGAGATACTGCTACAGCTGACTATGCAGAGGCAATAATTAAATCTCCATCTACATTTTTAGGTATGGGTAGCTTTGGTCTATCTAAGGCAGCAGCTAAAGCAGCTACAAAAGGTACTCAAATACTAGTACGTAAACAATTAAAAGATTACTTTACTAAGAATGTAATGATTAAAGGTGCTGCCACTGGTGCTGTAACAGAGGGTGCTATTGGTGCAGCTACCGCTGGTGCAGCAGGAGAGGCTCGTGAAGACCTGTCGGATATGGGAGCTTACACAGAAGGCTACGACTACACGACATCAGATCTAGCTAAAGATGCAGCGATTAGTGCTACTCTGGGTGCTGCAGGTGGTAGCTTAGGTGCGTTACTAACAAAGAAAAAAGCAATTAATGTTGAAGAGTTAATTAGTCAACAACAAAAAACTAATGCAGCTAATGCTAAAAAAGCTAACGCTAAGTCTAAAGAAACTTTAGAAAATGCAAGTGCTGAAAGAAGTGACTTCGCAGTTAATAGAACATTAGATATGGAAGCTACCTTAGCTGCTAGGAAAGGTGACAGGACTAAGGGTGTATTAAAAGATGCACTAGATCCAGATAAAGTTAAGCAGGGTGAAGCACTTAAACGATCTTTGCTTGATACTTCTGTCGAATCTTCTCTTAGTTCTGGTTTAGATTTAACTACTCTTAGATCTATTACCGCAGCAACAATAGAGTTAGCAGAGACAATTGATTTAAAACCAAATGAAAGAATTACGTCTAAGATATCTTCGTTAATAGATGGTGGAGATATAGATGTAACGAAAATTGTACCAGAGTTAATGGAAAAATATGATTTAACTAACGAACAGTTTTCTTTAATTTACTTAGCTGATCTTTCTGAAGCAGGTAAAAAACTCGCTGAAGCTTCTAAGGTATCTAGGGCAGTAGGTAAGACTCCAGAGGTAGCGGCATCAGACACTTTAAATGCAAGTTTAAATACACTATCTTCAAGAGGATTGTCTACAATAGATGATTTAAAAGCTGCAGAAATAACTGCAAATGTAATTAAAAATTCTGCAGTTACTAGTGGTATTAGTAAGCCAGTTAAATATGCTTATAATACTTTACAAGAAATAGATCAGATGCGTATTGCATTTATGACATCTCAGCCAGCAACTACAGCACGTAACGTTACTTCTACTGCTTTATTAGCTGCGGTTGAAATGTCAGATGAGTTCTACAGAGGAATGTATAGAACAATTACTCGTCAAGAAGGTAGTGGACTAGGTAACACTGTTCGTAATATGACTGCCACACTTCGTGGCATGTCTATGGATAGTGCAACTGCACAAGTGGCAAGAGAAATGCTAGAGCTAGAGATGCCTGACTCTTACGCCAGAACATTTCATGAGACTATGAGATCTGAGATGTCTGGTCAAAGTCAATCCGCTTTTGCTAAGGCAGGTAGATTTGTAAACATATTAAACACTGCTACAGATACTGTGTTTAAAGAGGCTGCATTCTTTGGAAGTTTAGACAGGCAGTTACGTACATTAAATAATAAAGAACTGGGTACAAATGTAAAAGATTTTATTATTAATAAAGGTAAACTAGATAAACTAGATAAAAGCATTGTGGATAAAGCGTTAGATGATGCTAACAGATTTACAATGCAAAGAACATATATGGGAGATGAGTCTATTTTTGGGGCAGGTGCTAGAATGGCTTCCGATGTAAATAAAAAACTTCCTTTTGTAATGTCAGGAGTTTTTGGCGTACCTTTTCCTAGATATGTAGCTAATCATATTGAAATGATTGCAGACTATACCCCACTATTAGGTGAAATTACTAACAAACTAGAAAAAGTAAATGTGGGTAAGGGAAGAATAAAGTATGTTACTGGTGATCCTTATAAATCTTTAGAGGATAGAAGGGTAAGACAAGTAACTGGGGCTAGTCTAATAGCACTTGGATATGTACTTGCTAAAAGTAAAGAAGGTAAAGTAGATTACAAGTCTCTTGAAAATGAGATTAAAGGTGATGAAGATATTTCATCGTCATTAGGTTTTATAATCGCACCAATATTTATTGGTGATCAATGGTACAGATACAACAATAACCTTGGCCTTATGGATCAAGGAGATTTTGGAATGCTTGGTGAAGTTGGATCTGTTATGGGTGGGTTAAATGATATGGGTGCAGATATATCTGGACTTAGAGAACTTTATAAATCATGGGAAGAGGATGGAGTAACAGAAGAGCTAGAAAAAATAGCTGGTAACATTGTATCTACGTTTACCTACCCGATACCTTTTCAGTTGGCTAAAGATATTAAAGGTCAAACAACTTATGAATCTGCTGGTGCTCCATACACAAGAGACTTAGCTAAAGGAACTGATGTCAGTTCTTTTGAAACACCTCAAGGAACTTTTTTAAGTAGGGCAACTAGGTTTCTACCAGACTATGCTACCATGCTAGATGGTACAAAGCTTCAGTATTCGCAGGAAGGTTCTGCAAAAGGATATGACGTACCTTACTATGGTATTTTTAATCCTAATGCTATTGGTAAAATGAATCCACTAAAGAAAACTTTTACTGGCTTGTCTTCTTCACCACCTAAAACAGAAATAGAAAAAGAAATAAATAAACTAGGTTTAAAAGAGTATCAACTGTATGGTAGCAGTAGAGTTGATAATCCTGTCATTGATTACTTTGTTCGTGCAAGACTGTCTCAAAACTTACACTTAAAGTTTAAAAACTTTAGATCAGAACAAGTACCTACTCGTGCAAAAGCAACTCAAAAAGTCTATGATGAAATAACAGACATAGATGAAAAAAGAGAATATTTTAAAGCTTTTATTAACAACGAAATTAAAAGAGAAGTTAATCTTGCGACAGATATGTTGTCTAATATGTTAGCAAAAAATCCAGTTAAAGCTGCAGGTTATTTAAGAAATGTCTACTATCTTAAACGTGCAGAATATGGAGCAGAAAAATTTAATGAGGCAGCTTCTGCTCAGACCAACGGTAAATATAGCACATCTCAAGACTATATTGCTGACGCTGAAAGCGTTGCAAATGAATTAGAAAGACGTCAAATATTAATGTTTAGAACACAAGCTATGAATCCAAAAGGTATTAACTAGTATCGTCATCTAGCATGTAGTCTGCCCACTCATATGCAGCCTTCTTTATATCTATCATTTGTGCACCTCTACTATTAACAAGTAACCCAGCTAGGGCTTGCCCAGCTAGGTAACGTCTTGCAGTCAAAGGCTTAGTGTCTTTGGGAGTACGTTTACTTTGTACGTACTTCTTAGCTTCTGTTTCTAATTTTGTTTTCATTCTCTAAAACTTTTTCTAGATTTGCAAAGTAGGCTCTGTTGAAACCAAACTCCCAATCACGATTATCTTTAGTATTAGGACGGTAGGGATTCCCTAACCGTCCTTTTTTAAATGCTTCTATACCTCTTTGAAAAGGTTTCATTTATGAATCTCCTTCATAGTTTCTAGCATCTTACGTAAGTACCACTCAGCTTTTTCTATATCCTCAACAGGATTACCTTTGTACCCATGACGGTGTTGATACTTAATTAAATTACCATGACAGTAACCCTTGAACTCTTCAGGTGTAAGTACCTGTTTAATGTAATCAATACACTCAATGCCATCACCTAGTTTATAGTGGGCAGGATTATTTACCGCATCATAACTCATCGTATTTCTACTAGCTCCGCTTCTGTATAAGGAATGTGAAAGAACAATTCTCCTTTTCGTATGTATCTACCTTTTGCTTCTCCTAAACTTTCTTGTGTTAGCTTGGTATCTTTAATACGCCAAGCTTGTTTCATGTCACTACGAAATACATAGAAATTAAGAACCCCATTTGTTCCCTCGTATTTATCTAGTAGTCTTTGTTTTCTTTCTGGTATTCTAATCTCAGCCCAATGCTCAGGCCAATCCTCATCCCATGCTACCTTTACTTCCGCTTCGTTGAAGTAAGTATATCCATCTTTTTCTGAAACTACATCAGCGTAATAGTCTTCTTTATCTTGAAGAATTGTATGACCTTTAGATTCTAAGTGTTTGACCAGAGCTTCTTTAGCTTTGCCATCGTAGGCTTTGTAAAGAGAACGATTAAACTTTTTTCTTACTGCCATTTTTAGTATCCTTATTATTTACCAGTTAAGTATTTAAGTGCTCTTTGAACCCCTTCTTTATTGTCACCTAGTAATGCAATACCAGAATTACATTTACCGCAGAGCCAACCTCTGAATGAAAGTGTATCATGACAATGATCTAAGTTCAAGTCTTTATTATCAAAATCTTTTCTGCAACACTCACAAAAACCAAGCTTCTTTGGTGCAGTATCGTGAAGATTTTTTAGTATTAAGTTCTCCTCTTTTTCACACGTCTTACAAGACTTAACCCTGTAGTTATTTACTCTGTCTGACCTGTGTCTAAAGTTACTCAGGGGTAAATACTTTTTACAGTTTCTACATTGAACATCTCCATCTGATTTACTCTCAACTATGGGGAATAATTCTAGTTGCATTAGACACCTTTAGGTATTTCAAAACAATATGTATTTGCTGTAGCATCTGGTGATGGCTTAGTGCTCACCAATCTATCTTCCATTGTTGTAGCTACTTGTATACAAGTTTCATAATCTGGAAACAGAGAGTGAAAAGCTTGTACTTTCATATTCCCTTGAAAGGTCATGATGAGCACTAGCACATACATTAGAACAGACCTGAGATCATATCCACTGCTAGTGGGATAACAAGATCTGCTACTACTATTGCACCTGCAATAAATGTCATTACTTCAAACATATTTTTCTCCTTTATGTTATGTCTACTATTTCACACACGTCACCAGAGCAAGCCATAGTTTGCATTGCTACAGTGTTATCTTCACTTTCATACGAAGCAAGCTTAGTCCAATCAATAGTATCTGGCATACAGGATAACAAAGTTTTATAATCATGCTTGCCTATATCTTGATAGGGTGCTTGCTGATAAGTATGTTCGTTATAAGGTAGGAACGATACACCTGACATCTCATCAAAGTGTTTGTAAACAAATGCACCTACTTCAAACCACTCATCCTTTCGGACATTTATTGTAACGCTAGGTTTATGCTCACAAAAATGTCGTTGATATGCAAGCCATATTTCTAGCTGTTCTATCGCAGTCATATCTTTTGTAACTACAGATCCTTTAGGAGATTGAACAGGAAAGCTAAACACTGTGGTTTGATCTGGCTTCATAACACAAGGCTCACTAGGTATTCTCTGATCAATCATAAATTGTGTTAGCGGATCTTTATTATCACCACGCACAGTGCGGATATAATAGGGGCTATGGCGAGCATGTATGCCAGAGGCACTATCCACCAGTTGCGAAACTGTTCCCGATGGTTTAATGCACGTAATTGCAGCAGCAACAGGTATATTAAGACGGTCAGCCCATTCAGCATTAGTAGATACAGCGATCCCACGAAGATGTTCAAGAGTCTTCTCCAAACCTTTATTCTTTAGTGTCATTAAAGGATTGTCCATTATCCCTGTGAGTGACACACCAAGCAGTCGTTCTTCTTCTGTATTTCTAGACCACACTTTTCGCAGATAGGGGAACTTTGTGTATGTAGACTGTATGGTTCCCAAAATAGTTGCCATACGGACTTTTCGTTCCAGATCTTTGAGACTATCTGTGGCACGGATAACAACTTCTGTAAGATTACAGAACTGATTAGGACGCAAGATGATTTCACTGCATGGGTTAGTTCCAAACTCGTAGTTAGGATCACGCCTACCATTTTTTTCAGCTTGCTTCTTACTTGCTTGACGATTGAATACACCACGTTCTCCACTCCCTGATTCTACTAATGCCATCCACTCTCTCATGAATGAAACAGCATCTGGTTTTTCTGTATAACTAACACTGTTATTAGCTAAGGCACGTTGTGGATCATTCTCCCACCATGCACCTGACTTAGCGTGACGCATCCGATCATCTGACAAGTTAGACAAACTGATCATAGCTGATCTACGTACACCACCTACTACAACTACCTCACCAATCTTACACATGATGTCGTGACACTCGATGCTAGATAACTTACGGTGTTGTGCATTCTTAAATGTAGTGATAACAAAGTTGAATAACTCAATAAGAGGTGCTGGCCCAGAGGCTCGACCACCAAAGGTCTTAAGCTTTGCACCTGCAGGACGTACCAAACTTACATCCCACTTAGGGATTTCACCAGCCCAGAGGAGAGCAAGAACTTGACGAAGAGCTTTAGCCCAACCTTCCTTACTGTCTTTGACTACGACAGTAGTGTCACTACTAAACAACTCCGGGATCTCAGGGAGCTTACTAATGAACTGCCTTTCAACACTGAAGCCGACACCAGTACCACACAAGAGGATAAACATAGCCTCATCGAAGGACTTAGGGTCATCTACGGGTAGGTAGCTGCAGTTGTACATACAAGTATTGTCACGATCAGCAGCAGGACCAGCAGTCATCATGGCTCGCATAGAGGGCATAACCTCTAAACCAAAAATAGATTGAGATATTTCGTGTACAGTCTCTGTATCCACTTCAGGTAATTTACTCACGACATTTTCTATATACCGTTGTACTGTTTCGCCCCAAGACTCTCGTCGCCCTTCGTCTTCAAGCCATCGTGCATACCGTGAAGTATGAATGAAGGATTGATAGTCTGTTGGTAAGTAGTTATTCATCTATTATCTCCGCTTCCCTTTAGTACACCACGTTGCTCTCTGTCATCTAGCTTTGCCATGTTCATCTCCATAACCTTACGCAGATTACCACCGAAGATGTTTGCCAAAGCTACTGTGTAGAACAACACATCACCTAACTCTTTTAATATATCTTCATCACTAAATCTATTCTTGTCACGAAAGAGTTTCTTTATCTTTTCAGATACCTCACCCGCTTCGCCAGCAAGACCGAGGGTATTTTCTATAAGACGATCACGCCCTTTAGTTAATATCTTATCCTCTACAAACTGGCTATAGAAACGTACAGGATCTTTCTCATAGTCTGGACTGTTTTGAAACATATCAAAATATCCAAACGCTTCTAGATCACTTCGATTGATCATCCTTATCACCTTCTAATGTTAGTCTAGTCATCTGTTTTTACTTCACAGTTTGTTACAACTATATCATCTAAGTCATATAATATTCCCTGTATAAGTTCTTGGATTACGTTCAAGTTAAATCTGGGGTCTGATTCAAAAAAGTTTGCCGCTGGATCTACATCAATATTTAAAGTGACCTCATACTTCATGGTGGAAACTCCTAGTTATACTCAACAAACATGTCATGTCAATCACCATATTCAATCTCAATAGGTTCAATGTTCTTTTGAAAGTACTTTATCATTTCGTATGCCTCGTTAAAACTATCAAAAAAATACTCTATAGATTCTATCTTGCCATCTACTTCTATTTTACATAGATTAAAATGCACATCTTCTGCGTCAGGAATGTCACAAGGATATGGCCCTGATATTACATCCCAAATTTTTACAGTCTTATCTTTTATGTCACTGTTTGTCATTGTCACCTCTGAGCAATTGTATGTAATGATCTAGCTCTGTTATAACTAACCACTTCTGTCTGTCACTTCGATAGAAAACAACAGGTGGATTCTTTGTGTGATTGTCGGCTTGTTTCATCCAGTCATACGCAGTTTTTAAACCTGATTTCCTACGTTTAACTTCTATTGATATAGGTATCAACTTACGTGCTGCAGGTGATAGTTGTATATCTGCACCAGTGTCACCCATAACAGTAGACTTAACATCATCAGGCTCAAGCTCAGGGAAAGCTTCTAGTAAAGCATCCCTGATCTCTTGCTGGCCTAACCTGCCTTTCTGTTTACCCTGCTTACTCAATCTATTAACTCAGGTACTTTAGGTTTCTTAACCACATCAATTAAATACTCCTTACGTCCACCAGCATATTGAAATACCCTTGCTTCAGGCCAGCAGATCTTTCTGTATTCACAACCTGAACAAGCAAATGTAAGCTTAGTATTTTCAGATGTGTCTGACTGTGGTACAGGTGCAATACGTTCTTCTGGTAACTCACCTGACACAACCTCTTTTACTTTCTTAACCTCTTGCTCTTTATTTTTTAACTCCTCAGTAAAGTCGTAAGTATCTAAACAAAGTTCAAAGGTATCTTTCTGTACGACAAGAAAAGCACCACGTTTTTTATCTGTTACAAGTGGATCATCCTTACCTGCGTAAACGTATGAACTTAATTGACTGATGTAACCATATGGATCGTCATCACGTAACACATGGTTCTTAAACTTCTGCATTCCATATCGTGATGCAGACTTAACATCTATTGTTACACCGTCAATGACTGCATCTCTGTGACCTTTAATGCCATGAACAGAGAGTCTGTCCTGCTCTCCCTGTACATCATGCCCTGCTGCCCTTGCTAGGGCAAGGACAAGAGTTTCTAAAAGATCCCCGTAAAAGAAAAGACCCAGTAACTGGGGCTTTAATGGTGCAGCTTCCTCTGTTTTATTTATTCTATACCAAGTCTTTCTTTTACAGGGTGAACCCACAGAGGATAAACTTAAATATCCTCTGGGCTTCTGAGGTTCCTTAAACCTATCGTGTGCAACGTCAGCTATATTACGTGCTAAGTATTCCGTAATTGTTCTATCCCACCCACCCTTTCCTTCAATTACAGAATAAATATCTTCGACTAATGTATCTATCTTAGGCATAAGCTACTCCTTAAAACGGGATTTCTTCTGACACAAGTTCAGCTTGTGGTGCTGCTGATGCAGCTACACTGCCTGATGTTACATCCTTAGTAAAAGGATCAGGCCCAGAGCTACCACCTGCACCATCATATGATACATGTTTCATAACCTTAACACGTTCAAGTCGTGTAGTTACAGTGCTATACTGCTTGTTCTTGTAGATGTCTAACTCTACTAGAACCTCTGAACCATTACCAATTGGTCCATCAGATTCAAAGCTCCACTCTGAACCATCTGGTTTATACACTGTAGGTGCTCCACCATCCCAATCGTTGGGGGTTTCAAACTTACGTGTAAACTTAAAAGCACGTCCTCGTCCTTCTGGATCATCCTTACCTGATGACATACATCCAGACGCTTTGACACGGGCGGTGTTGTCTTCATCAAGAATCATCTCAATAGTACAACGTCCGTTAGTGTCTTGCCACTGACCCTGATACCCATCAAGGTCACGGTTTTCTTCAAATACTTTTGCCCACTGAGCAATACCTGTTACTGTTATTTTAGCCATTTGCTAACTCCTTTAAAGACTAGAATTGAATTGTAGCATGTGTTGAAAAGTACATGCAAGAACTTTTTAATGTATTTCGGAATATTTATTTCCGAACTGTACATCAATACCTAGATCAACATTAAGATTTAACTCCTTGTTTAATTTATTAATAGCATTAACAAGCCTACGTTGGTGATGTTCTTCATGCCCTTTCTTAACAAGATTAATTGATTCATCATGGAACTGACCTACAATATTGGGTCTTGCTATACGATAGTAAGCTACCCACTTATCAAAACAGTAAGCACCTGTAGATTGGTTGAGTGTAGAGAATATATCTTTCTCATATCTAAGAGTATGCCAGAACTTGCTGACAGGATTCTGTACCCACATTTGCCCATTAATACGTTTTACTTTCTTCAAGTTATCTAAAGCAAACTCTGCGACAGACCAGTTACGTTTCCAATACGCATCTAAAAGTTTTCTAGCTTCTGCCTCTGTCATACCAGTTTCTCTGGATAATTTTGCAGCGCCGACACCATAAGTAGCTGAGTAATTAACAACCTTATAGTTCTTTCGTAGTGACTTCAAACTAACCTGACCTGAGTTGTGTTTATCTATATCAGCCTGTGTTACCGCACCAGCATGTTTGGCTAAGTCTAAGTGTGGATCAAACCCATCCTTTGACATCTCTTCCACATACTTAGGATCGTAAGGTTTCATATAGTGCCGTTTAGTTGTGTCTTCAAGTGATGTCATATCAGCACCACATAATACATAACCTTCTGGTGCTACAAGACAACCACGTATTTCTTTACCCCAAGGTTTATCTATACCCGGAAGATTTACTAGAGGCTTTCTGTGTTTGAATCTTAGTGTATTAGTAAGACCATCAATCTCTGCCTTAACGTAACCATTAACTTCACAATCAAGCATACCTTCAAAGATACCTAGTCTGTGCTGAATGACTGTAAGCCCATCAAGTACATTGACCGTAGGGTTGGCATCAATCAACAACTTAACTGAGTTAGTAAGCTCACCATTCTTTCGTACTTGTGGGATCTTACGATCTTCAACAAACTTAAATGTACAGGGCTTCCAACCTAGATCAAACAGCCATGCTTTTACTTGGTCACTCGACTTAGGGTTAGGCTCTTCAACTCCTTTTACTATTTCTATTTCACCGATATAGTTAGAGGGATGCATATGCTCTAGAAGTAAAGCATTCCATTCAGCACCCTGCTTAGACAGTGATCCATCTTTCTTGTGCATTACTTTTGGCTTTGACTTTTTTCTAAACAAAGTACGCATTGGCATTACTGTTTTTAATTCAGTAATCTTTTCGTCCTGTTCAGCTTTTAGTTTAGCTACACAATCTTTAGCAAGATTAATGTCAAGCTTCCAACCACTTTCTTCTGCAGCATAAGCACATTTCATTTTGAATGTAAGGTATTGCAAGAACCTGTCTAGATTAGATTTGTCTTTATAAACCATCATAAATCTTTGAGTAAGATTTTCCCAGAGTCTTTTAGTTATCTTAACATCTTCTTGACACCTATGCTGATACTCTTCTTGAGATAGGTTTACCCAATCAGTTATCTCAGGTTTAGGTACACCAAAGTCTTCACCAAAAGACTCAAGCCCATGCTTGGGTCTATCAGTATTAATTACCCATGACATAGGTAATGTATCATACAACTTAGCTTTAATCTTAATACCTAAGATTTTTTCTAGTAATGGTACATCATAACGTACAATGTTATGACCTATCAAAACTTTTTGATTAAGTAGTGTGTTTCTCATTGCATCGTAGTCACTTGTCGAACACATAGGTAAGCCATCCTTAGTGAACGACATACAGTGTATCTTAGTGGCCTCATCCAAGAGGCCATCAGCTTCTACATCAAATATCATTATGCCACCTGTGATTCTTGTGTGAACAAATCCTCTCTTAGTATGGTTGTTGTTGGATCATAGTACACTGATCCTGCCCTACCTAACTTAGCAAAAGGTCTGTTCTTATCTACGATAAAGGTTGTTGTGTTCTGTTCTACTTCGTCCTCACTTTCTGCTGTACGTTCTAGCTTGATACATATGATTGCCTCTTCCTCAAGTGAAGCAGCATACTTGGTGCGTCCATCATCATTAACCTGAGAGATAAATATAACACCAATGTTTAGCTCCTTAGCTAACTGAGCCATACGTGAACCTAGTGTAGTGAGTGTACTAGTAGCACCATCTACACCCGAATTAGACAGGTAGGCCAAGCGTTGTACATGGTCAATGAATATATAGCCAGCACCATAGACTGTAACAGCTAGACGTACATAGTCGAGTAGCTTGAGTGGATCATCGTGTGACATCATTTCAAAGATGATTGTATTTTCACCCTTGGTTGCAATCTTAGCTGCCTCAATAACGTTCTGTTCTGACACGTTGTTATTAGCAGCATCTTCTTTAGTCCTAACGTTTATACCCAGATGGTATGTAGCCATAGCACGATAAGTGGTAGACTTCATTTCTTCCATGTGTAGCATAGCTACTGATGTATCACCATTGTTAAGTAAGCCTGTTTCAAAGTACCTAATCACCTCAGTCTTACCAGTACCACGAGGGGCTTTGATGAATGTCAATCCACCCTTAACCATACCACGAATCTTTTCATCCAAACCAGTGTGACCTGTTGGTACATACTCATATGGATTCTCGTTCTTAATAGCTGCTTCTACATCAGCATCAGAACAAAAGAAGTTCTCTGGTGTGTACCTTTGTGGTGATCTTGCTGCCCACATAAGCTTCTCATGCTTGCCTGTTTCAAGGAACTCATTAGCGTCCTTGCACTCTGTCATAGGCACATAGTAAAACTTCTCAGGAAATGCCTGATACAATTTATCAGCGGCCCTACGTCCAGCATCATCAAGCTCACCTGCATACACAATCTCTTTGAATGAAGATAAGTATTTTAGATTGTGCTTGATAAACTTTTCACCAATAGATGCAGAAGGTAAAGACTTTACAGGAAATGTCTTGCCAAGAATCTGATACAAGCTGGCTGCATCGAACTCACCTTCTGTAAGGTAGATGCGTTTACCTGTACCAGCATTGAACTCAGGGCCAAACAGGTGGTTCATACCTAATCCACGATCTTTGACCCATGACTTTGATTTGTCATTACACATACGATATTTAATAGTGTGTGGGTACTTGTATGCATACCGCACATCCTCACCATTCGGGCCTGTCTGAATTTGTATGCCATAAAGTTTGCATACATCAGCATCAATACCTCTGATGCCATCATACTTAACACCAGTGACTTGTATGTTTTGTGGTTGGATACGTTCTTTCAAGGGGTACTCCTGTTTAACCCAGTCAAAAGTTGCTGGCATGTTTTTCATAGGGTATGCCCTGCTGCATGAATGACAATGACCGTAGCCATCATCGTTCCAGTTGAATGCATCTGAAGAACTACAGTCTTCATAAGGGCATGGTGAATGTGGATTATCTGACATTTGTTTTTCCTTTGATAAAGGTTTTTATAATTCTAAAACCGAAGTATAGCAGCCAAAGAGGAATGAATGCAAGACTACCTACGACAACGGATAAAGAAATTATGTACGGTATGTACTCACTTAGTAACAAACGTTCTATTCCTTTGAGTAGATCTAGTACGTTCTTCCTTAGTCATGGGCCTTATGTATCGTTTGTAATCTACAACAATACCTGTGTTCCATCTTGTTAATTCATCCTCCGCTTCTGCTCTTGTTTCAAATAAAAGAACTTCTGAATCATAAGTCCAAGGGTTTTCTTTTCGTACTAAAGTGTACTCACCATTTTCTATCTCAATCTGAATTGCATATCTACCCATCATTCTATCCCTATACAAGGTAGCAATATCGACAGCTTACAATACTTTGGATAATCATCATACATCATGGCTATAAGTACAGGTGGCGCAGCTATCAGTAAAGCTACAATAGCAGACGCCTTGATTGCACCATTGATATTACCTCTCATTATCTTTGACCCTTTCCATTGCTTGCTCATACTTAAAGAATAACTGCTCAAACTTCCACTGGTACACCTGCTGCATACCCATCAGTGCGTTCATCATCTCGTCATGCGTAGGCTCACGTTCACCATCACCTATCTGTTTAAATACTGTCTCAAGATCATTACAGACCTGCCAACAGTCCATTATCATTGGTTCTAAGTTGTATAGTTTATCCATCAATTCTCCCTCAATGCCATCCATGATACAGGGAACAGCTTAGCCATCTCTGTGTCAATGTGTGCAGCTACAACCTGTGTCTCGTACTGTGTGTCAGGCTTACAGCGTAGGTTACACATGTCTGCAAATGCATCTAAGCTACCTGACCAGTACCACTCAGTGACCATGCTCTGTGGCAGTACCATACGTGCTTGCTCTGGGCATACATCATTGCGTATTAATAAGTCATAAAACTTTAAGTGTTGCTCGTAGCAACCTGTTATACTTTTATGTATGTCGTACCTATCAACTTCAAACTGATCATATTCTTCCCACCTAGCATCCTCTAGTTCTGTAATTACTTCATCACTAGATCCTTGCTTCTTATCTTTGGCACGTCCACGCCACTCTGTAGGCTGATAAAACTCAGGCTCATGGTCAACATACCTACGGCTGATTTCATTCCAACGTAGGAACTTATGCTTGACTAGCTGACGTGCCACAAACACAGGTGCTTTAACGTGAAAGCTGGCAAAGCAATGCCCAAAGGGGCTGATGTGTTTGTGCTTGGCAAGGTAACGTATAAGCTTTGCGTCCTTGTCTTTCAACTTAGGTGGACCCCACACATCACTCGTATCCATCTCACTACGTTTACCAAAACTTACTCGTGCTGCATTAGCTACAGATAAGTCTGTACCCATGTGATCTATGTAAAATGTTTGTAACATTTAATCCTTTCCTTTATGTTTTTCTTTTCGTTTAGGCACAGGTTTTTTCTTATCAGGTATTACCTGTTGCTTATACTTAGGTTGTCTAAGATCTTTAGCCATTGGGTTAGGTTTTTTCATTACCCTTTCTCCTATCTAATGCTGACTTAGCTGCAGCATAAGTATGCTTATGGTATGGATTGAGTGACGAGATATTCTGATGCCCTGTCACGGACATTATAGCTAGATGATCTACCTCTGAGTCAATCATTTCTACGATAGCACTCTTTCTTAAATCTCCGACAAGTAAATTAGATGGTAAGTCTGCAGCTTCTTTTATTTGATTTGCTAACCACGATACCTGACCTACGTTTAGCGGCCTGTAAGCACCGTCTGATGGCCTCTGATGTGGTACTACATACTCTTGAAAGTCCCAGTCTTTCTTCTGTTGTGTGAGCATGTTCATAATCTCATCAGATATTGGTAGCTCAACTGTTGCACCACGTTTAGTTTGTTTTATTTTTACTTTCTTTTCTTTAAAATTAATTGAAGACCACTTTAATAATCTTATATCAGTAGGTCTTTGTGCCCATTCATAGCACATTAGTACAATTAATCCCACGTTACGCCAATCAAAGTCAGTGAATGCCACATCAAGAAATTTTTCTACTTGTTCTTTTGTCCATGTTGTATCCCTTGTTTCATGTTTTCTTTTACGAACTTTAGACATGGGGTTATACTTAATTAAATCAATAGAGATACAAAAATTTATTAATAATGAAAAGATTCTTGCACACTGATTCCCTTTTGACACACTCACATCTTCACACCATTCCTCATAGGCTTCAGTGCAGTGCATTGCAGTAAGATCTTTAATCTTAATCTGACCTAACTTCCTACTACCAACACTTGTGTTAGCTATAGCATTCATTGTGTTATCATAGGTTTTCTGTGAGCTATATGCCAACTGTTTAAAATGTGTAGTTGTAACATAGTATTTATAGATGTGTAGTATTGTAGAGTTGGCTCCAATATTTCCTGCGACAATATCCCCACGTTTAAATGCCTCTACCTTTTCTACTAGCCTTGGTATTTCATACCTTGCTGCACGTCCATCTTTAAATGTTTGTCTTCGTACAACACCAGCATCAATAGCATCTTGTGGTGGTGTGAATCTCCATACAGTACCAGCCTTTAAGTTTCCTTTCTTTGTATATTTATACATAGTAATATATGATCCTTATAATAATACTAAAAAGTAAGAGTAGCATAGTAGGGTACTACATAGCAATACCCTACTACAGTTTATAGTCTGTAACCGTCATCTTTCCATGACATAACCTCTGCAATCTTTTCCACATCGCATAAGCTTTTAATACATTCGTATATAGTTACAGTACAGTCTGCAAAAGACAGGCTGTTAGCAACGTCTACACTATCCGAAAGTAGATCTTGATAGGTAGATGCAACCTTTTCATCCTTATGGATAATTTCTACGTAATACATAACACTAACGCTTACCCCCTTCTATCACAATTAGTTGTGGGTTTCTTGGTTTAGATGTCAAAACATTTCGCAACTCTTCGTACCTTTCTAAATTGTAGTCTCGCATTTTTATCACAGGCTCTGTGTCCATGATGTCAAAGACAGCATTGGGAAATGCCTCTTCTAGTTTTTCACAGATAAGACTAGCACTTTCGATGGTCGAGCACCTCATTACGAGGCACTCTTCCAACTCATCGACATACATTTCTACTACATAATAATCCATATACTATCCTGCAAAGTGATGCAGCTTACGTCCATAAGCATGTTGAATGTACAAACTACGTTTACCAAAGTGATAGGCATTCATAGTACTAAGTGGTTCATACTTTAACCAACCACGAGAGCTACGGCTACGCTTACGGTATAGTCCTTTCTTACCTAACAGGTTGAAACGAAACCCTTTTGTTCCGTCATTGAGTGGTTTAGTTGCTACTAGTACAAACATGTTTAACTCCTTTGTGTTTGTATTAAGAATAATAAGGGTGGATGCAGAGGTGAGGAAATGCCATTCTCATTTTAGTCTCTGCAGTAGATATAGCTCTAGCATCTTCTATGGTAATGTCAAACATTTCTCTAAGATTGCCATCTGCTTCTTGCAGTGCAGCATAGGCAGACTTGATTGCCTTAACCTGTTCGTCCATCAGGTTGTTACACTTTTCTTCAAGCTCTATTCTATGTTGTTCCCGTTTGTCTGCCCACTCTTGGTGGTTCTTTGCGATTTCTTCTGGAGTCATTGTAGTTCCTTTCCATTCTCGGAATTTCCGTGATTAAGCTGCTAATAAAAAACGATTGTCACTGACCCACTTAGATACCTCCTGTTCTCTACCCCACATTGAGGTAGCTTGTGTGTCATTACCTGTCTTACGTAGATTAAATCCGTTACGATCATCTGCATAAGTAGCATAATTAGTAAAGGCAGAGTACAAGGCCCACTTGTTTTCACCTCTCATGCATGTCTCTGTACGGTACAGTTGATACATCTTCTTTGCCTTACGTTCTGATGGTATCATTGCTTCTAGCAAAGCCTCTACATCTACATTTTTTAGGCTAGTCTGCGCCCATGTTTTCATCTTGATAGCTTGCTCATAGAAGTCTGACCGTAGGTTAGACAGTTCATTTATGAATGAGCTAAGTGAGAAGTTAGAGGTGTTCTTTCTCCGAACCTTGTCATGCTCACCACTGATGCACCCATTAGTGCAGAAGCTATCAATAGCACCAAAGAATACTTGGTTACTACATGACCCATCAATACCATGTAATGATATGATACGGTTCTTTACCTCAGTCTGATGTCGATCAGTTTCTATAACTGATTTCATGCTAGGTAATGTGATGTCGAGCATAGCCCAAGCACCACCACGGGCAGTTCTGAAGTTAAAGTCTGCACCATGTAAGTCACCCTCTTGTAACTCTTGAGTGGCAGTGTCTACGACATTACGAAAGAAGTCACCATGATTGGCACAGGTAAAGTCCTTGCCCACAATACCAAGGTATTCACCTGTATTAGTATTGATTACATACTTCTTGTCTTTGAATTTAGTTTCCTCAAACTCTACTTCAAAGTCCAAGTGCTCTGGTACGAATGATGTTGTTGTATCAAATGGCATTTTGTTTCTCCTTAATGCTCTGATAGATGCACAATCTGTGTGCGGTTGATAGTCTTTTGTGCAAAGCAACCTGCCTTGCAGTCCTTGCAGTGACCCTTGAGATCCTTGTGAGTCTTAGGGCATAGGAACATTCTTGTTCCATAGACAGGATCAGATGTCAAGTCATCATCACCATAGAACATAATATTCCAGTCATCATCAATCAACATCTTCCATTCAGCTTTGCTGTTGGATGGGTCAAGAGATGCATTAATAGCACAGTTAGGTAGAGGCATAAGCTCTTTCTCAATTAAAGCTTTGAGGCGTGGATTACGCCATGCTCTGGTAGGAATCCACCATGTAATATCTGGGTTAAGTAGGCACATAGTCTTGACACGGTACACATCAATCACATCTTTGAAGGCTTCGCCTCGTGTCATGTGACGAACACGACTAGTATCGTACCGTTTACGACTAAAGAATTTAGTGAAGTCAGAGTTAGACTTGTTTAGTTTTTGCCAGATAGTCTCGCACCTGTCATCACGTTTAGCCATGTTTGGGTATATCTTGTATAACTTAACGTTATAACAAGTGTCATCACAGTAATCTGTACGGTGGTCACAAGAGCCAGTATGGTTCTCGGTATCATTTATCGGTCTGTCTGTTGCAGCCATGCCTATGTCTTTGCATTCTCTAAATAGATCATTAAGTTCTTGTGTGGATAAAGTCATTCTCGGAATCTCCGTGATTAGATTTTCGTTTAAGTTCTGAATACCTTTATGACAGGTTTATTTTGTTTGTCAATATACAAATAAGCAACCTCGGCATGGTAGATCGGTTCATCGTGCTCATCTACAAATGTGTTTGCATGATATGGGTTATACCGTACACGTTCAAGCCTAGCTACATCATAGGGCAAGGCATAGTCAGGGTCTTGAAACCATAGGTCAGCATCCACCTCAACCTCTTGAGGTCTAACGAATGCGTGTACATTCTTAACCTGTTCATCCTGAGTCTTTGCCCACCCTGCAGGTTGCACTGCAAAGACAGGCTTGTGTGCTATGATACTATTAGTATGCCATTGAACCTTACCGTTTCTTTTCCTTACAGAAAAGACATGCTTGTGTAGGTTATAATATATCTCGGTCTTCATTTGATTCTCCATTCTCGGAATTTCCGTGATTACAATTTGATGCCTAGTACCAGTTCTCGTGATAGCTCATGCCATCCAGTAGGCATACATAGATACGCCTTGTTCTGCTGCAAGTGTACAATTATATTACCCACAGATAGGCTAGTGTCACCCTTAGCAAGGGTAGTAACCTTAGCTTTACCATAGCCATTCCCTGCATCAAAGACAGCTTCCAATGGGTCAACAGATTCAGATAGTACACCTAGATGCAGGAACTTGGTTGGATAATACATGTTATGAAACAAAGCATCATTAACACTCTGCTCTGCAGACTTCTCATTGAGAAGCCTCAGATCAAAAGCAATTCTTGCTATCTCTGACTGAGGGTTCTCATTGATTATGTCATAGACTTCTGGTCTGAATTGATAGACGAGGTATGATCTGGACATTGGCTTAACTCCTTGTTGCCATGAATTTCCTTAGTTCTGTCACATGATGAAACAGATGTCAAGGCTTTTGTTTTGAATAGCATTTGTTGATGCCATATAGACCGCCAATATTTGTCGGCACGTAGTGATTGTCTGTCACGTTTACTCCTCATCCTCATCTCCACAAATGTCATTCCATTCTTCAGGGCTGATACCTGTCTTAATAAACTCACGTTGCTCGGCATCCAAGTCAGGCATTACATTCTGAATCAGTTCACCTGATTGTAGCCAGTATTCTATCTTACCTTGAGTCGTAGGTAAAACCATAGAGTTTACCTTACCTGAAAGCATAGACTTCTTGTGAACAAATACTTTGTTCTCTGCAATGTGTTCTATCCGCATGTCATTCTCCTTTTGCATATGCTTTTGCTTTTACCAAAGCAATTATTAATTGATCAGAATTCATGTGTCTTACTACATCATCATAAAAATCTGATGCCTTAGTCACATCATAAAACCACAGACTTGTATTAATAAATCCATAGTCATCATGTATTAGTGCTACCTCTACTAAGCCAACATCGCCATCGGGAACTATGGATAAGGTATATCCATTACCTAAATCTAACTTCATTTAATTCTCCTTTTCATTCTCGGATTTTCCGTGATTAGTCTTGCATTACTAGGGAAACGTTTCAGTATCTTCGATACTTGCCGCATGTCACGACAAGTAAGATAAGAAAACATAAACCCTTCATCATCATAAAAACATACCCGCATGATCACCCCCGATCAAAAGCTAAAACAGAAAGTAATATTACTACAGGTAGTAATGATAATAATATTATAGGATTAATAGTAGTATAAGCTACTATTAATAATATACTTGTAGTAGATACAAGTATTAATAACCAAGCAAAGAATATTACTAATTGCATGACGTGATCTCCTTCTGCCGCATGCTTACAAAAGTATTCACGGAAATTCCGTGAATACCACTATACTTCTTTGAAGTATAAGCAAAAAAAAAGCTCCCCGAAGGGAGCTTCTTTTATATTTCACCAAGAGCAATCAAACAATCTATAAAGCCTTCAGCTTTATGTTTGTTGACCCAATGGTCACTCTCCTTTTTAAGGAGGACTGGATGATCTATATGATCGTTTATTAAACGACCTTGATAACAAAAACAGTATTCAGTATTTGAATACTCTAAGATTTGAACTCCACAATATTCCATTTTAAATCTCCGATTTAAAGTTAATCACGGAAATTCCGAGATTGAATAGCCCCCCGAAGGGGGCTAAATGATTTACTTAAAGAGCTTTGCAAGCTCTTTTGCGAACTCAGATCTCTTAAAGCCTCCGGCTTGAAGAGCATCAAATACTTGCTCTGCAAGTTCTTTTTCGTTCTTGGCAATCACTGTCTCAAAGACAGTGTTCTTGATCACTTCCTCAGCCTTATTAGGCTGTTCAGAAGCCTTCGGCTTGCCCTTTGAAGTGTTACCGGCTGAAGAAGCTTTAGGCTTCTTACGAAGCTCAGGATGAGCTTCCAGAACAATCTTCCGTATCGAAGATACGCCGAGAGCCGAAAGCTTACCAGCTTTATTTAACTGTTGGACTTTAGTCCAATGAGTGGCAATCCACTTGGCATCATACTTATCAGCAGAGCTGATGTTCTCATTCGACATATCAGTTCCACTGATAAAGGAGCCGTAGGCTTTCTTGTCACCACCGAACAGATTTTCAATCTGAAGCAGGATGTTTCCAAGCTCTCTAAAGAGAGCTAACTGATCCTCTTGGATCAGATAAAGCTTGTCATAACAAGCCACCGCATGACTGATTCCATCAGTCAAAGTATAGGTCTTACGACCTAATTTGAAAGTGCTGTTCAATGTTACCGTAGGTAAAGTAGCTGATTTTGTCATCGTTAATCTCCGATTAAGTTAAGGTTGTTGCCCCATCGATTTGCCGATGAAGCCCTTACAAAGTAACTCTAATTCGATCCCATTGTCAACCCCTTTAGGGGGTTGGCTATCCTCGGAATTTCCGTGATTAACTTCCCCTTTAGGGGAAACTTTTTGATCTTTTGGTGAGCATTATGCGCAAGGAAAAGCTATGCAGGTGATCCCGATCCCAAGCATGATCCCAGATGATTGAACCATATTATGGTTTGACCATGATCTTGGTCTAAAGACCAAAGCCCTGTAATTCCCAAGAGATTACCTTGTAATCTGATAAAGGGAATCCCTTATTGTTTGTAAAAACAATACATTTCAATGACTTGTCATTGATTCTTGCTGAATCCTACGGATTTATAGGCGTGATCAAGCCCCATCTAGGCTACGGGGGGCATGGGCCATAGGGGGGTACGCTGATACTATATACCCATAATGACAGAGGGGGGTATTTTCAGTTGGAAACCACAATAATACCAGCCCATATATAGTATTCCCTAGTAAAAACAAGGGGTTAAGCCTAATATTGCTACGAAAGGCAAAGGTTATTGTAGAATACTTGGGGGATTACGTGAGGTATGTTGCAATGTTTGTAACAATTTGTGAACATCTGGACTTATACTTTATGGTAACTGGACTTATATAGAAATTTAATGGTGGTAAATAAAAATTAAATTAATTTAAATATTATTTCTTACTTTTAGTGTTGACAAATAATTGGAGTGCGGTATAATTACTTAAAGTATTACTTAGAGTAGTACTTTAAATATTAAATACTAATTATAATTATAGTAAGTAATTAATATTTAAGGAAATCCTTTAAGGATGGTGTAATTTTTTTACTGTCGTAGGTAAAAAGTATTGACTTCCAAATTTAAAATAGTATAACTAAGGACAATCAATTGCCTAAAATGTATTCTTCAGATAATGTGCTAGAGGAATTTTACAAAGCTCTAGCTGATGAGGATGAAGGCAGACTCCGTAGAGTCCACATCCCAAGATCAGATGTGTTCTATATCAGAAATAAAATATTAGAGGACACAGGCGTTAAGTATTCCCTAGACAGAGTTGAAAGAGCTATGTACTTAGAGGGTCATCTTAAGGCTTCAGACGTGTTTGAACCTAGAAGAAAAAGAGATTGGGAATAAACCTATGGCAAAAACTGTTCTTGATGATTGGAAAGTGCTACCACGACTAATGATGCTGGCAGTTACTATACTTACCTACCAAGCAGTACACTGGTTCATGTCTTTACCTGACCCTAGTGTAGCTCAATCAGGTCTTGTCTCCGTTTGTATGGGAGCTTTGACTGGTTGCTTTGGGATTTGGATGGGTAAAGAATCTAAAACAACTGTAACACCTACTAGAGTTGTTCATGAAGAAAGTTATAACAAATGATTGGTCAAATTATAGGAGCAATTGGCGGATTAGCCTCTTCTTACCTAGATGGTAAGGTAGCAATACAAAAAGCTAACGCTGAGATTAAACTTAAGCAAGCTACTGGTGAGATAGACTGGGATCTAGCAGCTATTCAAGCTACTCAGAACTCTTGGAAAGACGAATGGATTACCTTGCTCTTTTCAATTCCATTGATTCTAGCATTCTGTGGTGATTGGGGTAATAGTATTGTTCAAGCTGGCTTTGCTGCACTAGAAACTATGCCAGCATGGTATCAATATTCACTAGGTGGGATTGTTTCAGCAAGTATCGGGATTAGATCCGTAAGTAAATTCTTTGGGAAAAAGTAATGGCTATTAATAGGACAGGTAAAGAAGAAAAACCTAGATTTACTGGGACTGAAAAGATAAGACTACGTAAAATCCTTAAAGATAATCCAGTGTATTTCGATAAAATACTTAGAGATCTTTATAAACCACCAACTAAAAAAACCAAACCAAACTCTATCGGCCCAGAATTACGGGATAAAAAAGGTGTACTTAAACGAGCCTTATTGAATAAAGGTGGTATGGTAAAAGGTAAAAAGAAATGAAAAAAAACTTTGACAAATGTTTATCAATGCTATTGCACCATGAAGGTGGGTTTGTAAATCACCCTAAAGATCCGGGCGGTATGACTAACCTCGGTGTTACTAAAGCGGTATATGACAAATGGATTGGTCGTGAGTCTACTGAACAAGAAATGCGAGACTTAACATTTATAGATGTAGCACCTATTTACAAGAAGAATTATTGGGATAAGGTAAGAGGCGATGATCTTCCTAGCGGTGTTGACTGGTGTGCCTTTGACTGGGGGGTTAATAGTGGTTCTGGTCGTCCAGCTAAAGCTATTCAACGTGCTGTAGGGGTAACAGCAGATGGGGCTATTGGTCCTATGACCCTTCAAGCAATTATGAACAAAGATCCTCAGATGATTATTGAGAGTGTCTTTAGTCAACGCCAGAAGTTCTATGAGTCTTTACGTACCTTTGAAACCTTTGGTCGTGGTTGGACTCGTCGTAATAAAGAAACCCTAGACCAAGCATTGAGTATGATCTGATGAGTATACCTGA
>Ga0213863_10000145_pt1 | contig 55733 bp, 60 predicted proteins | sample PICome_8_FD_160128 | JGI IMG/M metagenome (GOLD analysis project Ga0213863, IMG submission 160128) | Coastal seawater microbial communities near Pivers Island, North Carolina, United States - PICO497 | ecosystem: Environmental > Aquatic > Marine > Coastal | place: USA: North Carolina...
GAATACCACTAACATTAGACTCCTGTTTATTTACTAAAGAATAATCAGATTTAGTTGCTCTACCACTTGCAGGTTTAAACCATTCTTGAACCTCTGTTTTAAGGGATGACTGATTGTCTACAGATTTAGATAGTTGTACATCTTCTTTAAGAAAACGAACTCTAATAGTTTTTATACCTTCGTAATCACTCTCAGTTCTGTCTGCTTCTACATAATCAGATAGAGCAACATTATCTGCATCTACCCCAGTGATTGATTCGGAGGTAGGATTAAATACTTCATTTACTATTGCTGTCTGTGATCCTACTTTATCCTCTGTAACAGAAACTATTGAATTATCTTTAGCAAAGGTATATTGCATTGTTGGTATACCATCTATATTAGATTGCTGTAATCCAATTAAAGAATACCCTTCTTTGTCATACCTGTGAGATAGATCAAAACCACTTGTACTGCTTGGTAATGTCTGGTCAAACTCTCTAATCGTAATATTGGTAACCTCATTATTGCCAGTTCCGTTCCAACCAGTTGATGGCGGATCTAATGGATTTTCTGGATTTGTGTCAGTGCTAACCGCGTATACATTTGTATATTCAGTTAATCGCCATTGAGAATTTACATAAGATATACTTTTTGGGAAAAAATCTCCTTGAGACTGTTGATACCAATTTTTGCCATTTAATGTAGTAAGACTTAAAAAATAATTTCCAGCTACAGTACTACCACCATCAACAGCAAGACCATCAATAGTAACCTTTGGATTGTATACCTCTATTACCTCTGTTTTTAAGCTACCTTTTTTGTCCTGTGATTGAGATAAAACAGTATTATCCAACAAGAATGTGTAGGTATATATTTCTAAACCACCTTCTTGGGCAACATCTTTTCTAGCTATTGACCAATCGCCAGCTCCATCATGAGTAATATCACTTTTAGTTGATGCATCGTATGTCGTAGGTTCAACAGCTACTTTGGTAATAACTATAGCTTTTTGTGACCCAACAATATCTTCTCTAACATCAGTAATACCTGTAGTGAGAAAAGATAATGTTAATTCTGCGAATGAACCACTGTCTTTTAAATCAGATTTAGCTAGTAAAAATTGAGTATTAGATCCGCCAGCATTTGTTGTTCCTACATCACCAGAGTATGTAGTGCCAGATTGAGCCCTCAGTACCCTTGTAAGCCTCTTTATTCCGCTTTCTAACTCTTCTATCTGATCTTCATCTGTAACCTGCACAAAAGAAGATGTGAGCGTTTCGTAGGTCTTTACTAATACAGGATTAGAGTTATTTGTAACAGCATTAAAACGATTGTCTACTTCAACTGATATTAATCTAAGATTAGTATAACCTTGATTAACTATTTGTTCACCAGTTGTATCTAAATCACCAAAGTCGCCCATAAGGCTACCTAAATTAGCGTTATCTACATCTTCTCGTGTAAATTTGTTAAATCTGCGTACAACTTGTAATCTACCATTAGGTAGCTTAGTGATTTCTGGTATTTCACTAACTTGGTGTATATTAGAATTTCCTATAGACATATGTTACTTTACTGTTGATGATCCAAAATAAAACGATACAATTGTAATAATACTTGTTCGTATTTCTGGTAGTATAACATATCCATATAAAGTTTCGTAGTTAACACCTTTCATTAAGCCAAACCACTTACTATATTCGCTAGCTACAGTAACACCATCTCCACTATGAGCTAATAAAAACGGAGCTACAACAACGCCAAACAATACAGTTATTACAATAAATCTTCGTACCCAAGCACCACCAGGGCCTCCACGCTTATCAGCACGATCAGCACTGTCATCTGATGCTTTTTGTTTCTTAATAAGTCCTTCCGTAAGGGCTTGTTGATTAGATACCATAGTACCTATTAATTTAAAGATGAAGCCACTAGCTCCACCGCCTAACATAGCTAATAATTCAGTAGTCATTATCTGCACTTCCATCTACGGAGAGCTAACGCTTTGCGTGTAGGTCTTCCTTTTTTATCTTTCATTGGGCCTTTTACCCCCGACATTCTTGCACAAAAAGACTTTTTGCGTTTAGCTCTTTTTCCTTTTGGTTTAGATTCTGTTACAGGTGGTTTTAAGTTAGATCCAGATTTTCGCTTAAAGTAAGCACGACCTTTAGCTGTTAATCCACCTTTTTTACTTTTGTGTTCTTTTCTCATTTAAGCTCCTTCCAAAGTTTATAGATTGATAAAACTGTTAAAGTAATTAAAACAAATTTTGACACTACACCGAGCATTAGGTCTACATTCTGTATTGTATCCGTGGCTATCCAGCCGAAGATACCAACGGATAATCTTTGTAGTGTCTCTTCCATACTAGATTCCCTCCGCCTCTGGGAAGGTAACACTATTTGTAATAGCTGACTCTTCATCTTCTGTTAGTTCGTATCCGTCCACAACTAGTGCAAACTTCGCATCAGCAGTCTCTTGAGGGTAAGTCCTATAACGAGTACCGCTACCTACTCTGTGGTAAGCATAGCCTCGTCTAGCACCCTCTGTGTCTGCTCTAGCGATAGCATCGTCTAGTGTTTCGTATACTAAGTAATTGATTGTGATTTCTTCTTCGCTCATAATTAAATGTTGTAAAAATTATTTATTTCATCTTCTATTCCTTCGTCTCTTAAATCGGCTCTATATACTATAACTTCAGCTATAGGGAAATTAAACTCTCCTGCTACTGCAAATGTAAAACTTGCACCAACTCTTAGCTTACCTTTGGTAGTATGAGTTTGTAATGCACCTGTTGTTATGCTTACACTATTTGAAGATGTACCATCTTTAGTAGTAGCTTTTAATAAATGTGTTCCACCCTTTGTAAAGAAAGTAGAACCAAGTATATCGCCATCTTGTGCTACTGATAATACAGTAGTTTCTTTACCATCAGTACCATTATTTACTCTTTGTTCAAAAGGATTTGCATTACTCTGTTTATCTAAAGATGTCATAAATCCAGGGTATGTATTATTAAATCCAGAGCCAGCTGAGATAATCGCTCTTTCTTCTCCAGTATCTGAACTATTAGATACAACACTAAATGTACTCATAGCAGTAACTTCACCAGCACTATAGAAGAAAGAAGCCTCTAAGTAGTCATTACCGCCATCTCCTTTAAATGCTGGTTTACCATTTTCAAGTTTTACTTGTCCACCATTCTGAACAATAGCTGGTTGACTTCCAGCAGTTGCTTGAGTCATATCATCGCCATTACCACTTTGGTCGTACAAAGTTTCTACGAAACCATTACGAGCTATGCGAGATACTTTTATATCAGATATTGTAAATATAACATTGTCATCTCCCTCTGACCAAACAATACCACTAGATACACTATTTGTAGATGTAAGTTGAAATGAATTAAATCCTTCTGTTACAGTTCCCTCATTGGAGTAAAGAGTTCCACTAAGTGCTGAATCAATATCTCTTAATCCCACCTTTGGACTAGCAGTAAAAGAACCTTCGTCCAAAGAAGCATTGAAGGAAACATATATAGAATCACCACTAGTTACATCTGAAGAAAACTTTGCTCCAGCATAACCAGATGATGTTTGAACATCTAAGGTAAATTGAGTTAAATCAGAGGATGCACTTGTGCCACCACTTCTTTCATTTAAAAATCTAAAGGCAGTTTCGTCACTTGCGAACTCATTCGCATCATTGTACAAACCATAATAGTTATTGATGTTGGACTCAATCTTGAAGCGATTGTCTGATTGGTCTGAATTATATGCAATGATTTCTTTTATACTTCCATTGAATTTAGTTGCTTCACTTGAGCCACCTTGTCTATCGCCTATGGTGAACTGGGAACTTGTAGTAAAATTATAAGTACCAGTTCCTTGTGTGTAACCATTGTTATTTGAATTTTTGTGAATGGTTGTGGTATTATTATTATTGTAATTAGAACTTATTAAAAAGTTACTTCCTTCTATTGTGGTAATATTGTCGTAATCAAGAAGTGTTCCACTTTTACCATTTGTAAAAAGTATTTTATCCGAAGCTGTATCTGAATAAAAAGATGTACCTTCATTAGTACCACTTCCAGCATCACCAAAAATATAACCAGAGTCTGTATTTATTTTACATACTCCATATAGACTTCTTCCTCCAGTATAAACATTGCTTAATACTTGACCACTTGTTTGTAAAAAGTCATCAGTCCCATCAAATGTCACACCATCAGTAAGCAATGCTCCATTCTCTGCAATCTTTGGTTGGTTAGCATCAGTCTCTTGAACTGCATTGTTTGACCCAGCTTGGTCGTACCAAGTGTGGACAAAGGCTTGGTGAGTATGAGATACTACTCTAAAATTAGTTACAGAAAAAGTTCCATCATCACCATCTGCAAATCTAAAGTGTGTTGCATCTGCAGTAGAAGTAAAAGAACTAGTATAACTGCCAGAAGAAGTATATAATATACTAGGAGAAGCATTACTAACTGTGTTTATACCAGCTGAAGTACAAGCAGATGGACTTGCTTCTCCAGAAAGCTCAATGTCAAAAGATACAGTTATAACATCGCCAGTTGCGGTTTTATAAGGAAAATATCCTCCAGCTGTTTCTGTTACAGAAGCTGTAAAACTAGAATTGGTAGCATTAGTAAAAGAGTCTGGTCTAGCTAAATTACTTCCTCCTTCTACAGCTATACCTACTGTTAGTGTTTCATTTAAAAATTCATTAAGGTCAGTAGCACTTGTGCTTCCACTTACTACAGATATAGATGAACTCGTACTAACTTTGTCATCTGAATCAAGAGCTACATTTACTTCAACATCATCTGAGCTTCTACGAATACGAACCGCATTACCACTATAACTAGGGTTTGCTTTACGAAGACTATAAGCAATATCAGCGTTACTTACTTTGGTAATACTCGTAATTGCTGTATTCCCTGTTCCTGTCCAATCTGAAATTGGAACATCAGCAGGGGACTCATATACAGTTCCTTGGTTTGTTGGGTCAACTACAGGATTATTATTGTCTTGTCTTTCAAATCTCCATCTAAGCTCACTTCCATATTTAAACCTAATGATTTTTAAAGGAACAGTTAAACGATCGTTGTAATAAACTAATACAGGAGTTTCAATATCATCCGTTGCGTATGTAACACCTTTTGAATAGTATTTACCTGCTACTTCAGAACCACCTTCAACTTGAACTGCAATTTGTTCAGCAGGTAATGTATGCTCTAACTTACCATTTACCCAATCTTCTAACTCGCCTACTTGAACCGCTTGGCAAGCAAATTTCCTTTCATCATCTGGATTCGTAGAATCTTGTAATTCTCTACGAACTCTTACGCAATCTAAGTTATTTCCAGTAAGATCACGCAAGCTATATGCACAGCTAGCTCCAGAACCTACTTCTGTACTTAGTAGTTCGTTGCGAACATCTAAGTTTTGCAGGTTACTAGGTAAGTTTAAGCCCTGGTTATTTACATCCATTAGGAGTTATAAACTTCTACGATTCCAGATGATACTGTTACGGATGTAATATTTCCGTAAGTTGTGTAACCAGCAGGCAAGCTAATGCTAGCTAAACGAGATGCATTATCCTTGTTAGCTATAGTAATAGCTGACAATGTTGCACCTCCTGGCCCTACTACTAATGAGACGAATTTACCTGTAGTAGCTCCGTCTGCTGAGTTGATTACTTTTGATCCTCTTTTACCAAGACTCTGTTCTGTATATGCAGGTGATCCCATAATTATATTAGTGTTGAAGTGTTTCTATAAGTTTTAAATTTTTTACCAATTGTATTGAAAACATTTTGGTCATCTATTTTAGCTAACTCGTTTTCAAGTACTTGGTTTACTATGCTTAATGATAACGCAAAGTTATTTTCTGAAGCATTTTGTTCAACGCTTCTCTGCCAAGTATACGCTGTATAGTGAGCTATATATGGTAAAAACTCAGCAGGTACATCATCTCCATCTGCTGTTGATGTACTAAAGTTAGGTACATATTCTTTTTTATATGTAACATATACTTTATTCCCAGATCCAGCACTCATAACTTTATATCTATCTCCTTGGCTAAAAAACTCTAGTTCGGTAGCTGTTGATCCAGAATATGGCTCTTGCTTGTGTACCCTTAATGCTGTATCTATATTAGCTAGATCAGTTGTTAGTGGAGCAGGGCTAGTTCCTCCAGTTGTTGTCCACCCCGATTCTAGCGGATGACTTCCTGTTCCATCTGGCTCAAGATACAATTGAGTACCATCTGTTCCTATAATGATTTCCCAATTATTATTTGAATGATTTTGAAGTGAATAAAGTACAGTAGTTCCGTCTGAATCATACTTTGAATACCTTGATTTATTATTATGTACTCCGTTACGAACATATAAACCATTTACTTCAGTTGTACCAGCACCTCTTACATGAAAAGAATCTTCTGACTCTTCAAATAAGTCACTAGTAAGTGTTCTTGGTTGTCCTGTTACAATATATCTTTCCCAATAGTTTGATGCCCTGTAAGCCTGTATAGCACCTTGGTTAAATAATGATACTAATCTAGCAAATTGAGATGAATCAAATACATCATTAGTTACAGTAGTAACATAGTTTCTTCCTATTAACGCAAATGTTAATTCATATAGTTCCTTAAATGTTCCTTGTTTTAAAGCCATTATAATTTATTAGAAGCCATTCCATTTGGCATTAGTACTTTGTTGTTTAAATATTTCAAGAAGTCCTGCTCGTTAAAGCATTCGTTTCCGTATTTTTTACGAAGCATATAAAATTCATGCATTGGGACTGATCCAATGTGTTGTCCCAATAGTTTGTGTGTTTCACAATCTTTATATCGGCTAGCTGATTTTCTAGCTAGCTCCATACGCTGTCCCTCTGACTGAGCGTTAAATATGCGTTGATGTTTAGCTCGTAACATTTTCTCTTGAGCTAACTCTATATCTTGTTGTGTTACTTCGTGTGACATAATTTTAAAAATAAAAGGAGGGGGCTTTCGCCCCCGTCCTAGAAATGAGATTAGTCAGCAATCTCTGTAATCTTACCAAGACCTTTTGGCCCTTTACAGATAAGAGTACCCATTGAATCAATGTAACCACGAGGGCCACCACCTTGGTCTTCTAACATTGTAGAACCAGTTGGTAGAGCCTCTGCCCATCCAAGCAATGATGGATCAAGTAAGTATCCACGATCATTGTTAGAACCAGGCATACATTTTGGATTAGCTGTTAAGATTTTAACAACTCCAAATGGGCCATTGAACATTTCAACATTGTACTCAACTACTGCACCACTGTCTTGGTTGTAACGAACTGCTGTTGAAGAACCATTTGTACGAGTAAACTCGTCAACAATATGGTTACGAAGAGCAGTGTCAGCAACTAAGTGCAAGTCTTGCATTTCTCCAGTTTCATTGAAGATAGAAGCAAGGATGCCTGCGAACTCAGCTTCAGTAAGATCACCAGTTGTAGCACCATCTGTTGTATCATAGTCTAATCCGTGGATACTAGCTGATGGAGTTTTGAAATCTCCAAGCTCAGAAGAAGCATCACCGATTGAAGCATCGTTTGTGATCCATTTTCCTAATCCACGAAGTTTACCAGCTACAGAACCAGATCCTACTACAGAACCTTGGTCAGAGCAGATAGCTTTTTCAATGTCACGAAGTAACTCTGAAGTAGCTTTTTCTTCTGCTTGCTGTAATTTTACAGGTGTAACAGAATCAAGAACTTCTTGTTTCTTAGTAACCATGAATGTTTTACGGAAGTGCTGAAGGCGATTGTCTAAGCGTTTTAGAGAACTAAACTTCTGAGCTTCTGTATCAGTAACACCAGTACCGAATGTTAAGTCAGCACCTTCAATAACAGCGTTATCTGCTGGTGTTGCTAAGTCATCAACTGTCCATTCTACTAGATCAGCGGTTGCTTTTGATTTTGGTAACAAGCCATATATAGGGGCTTGGCGAGGGGATAACACAGTAGTAAGGTCAAGCAATTGCTCTCTGTTACCTGCGTTAGAGTTTGTGTTAAATGAGGAGTCAAATGTTCCTGCCATTGTATTTACTTTCTATTTTAAGATTAATTTTATTTACGATTTTTAATTTGCAAAGTCCTTAGTTTTCTAGCTGAATCCAAGTTGCCTTGCATGGCTTGTTCTCTCAATTTCTTAATTTGGATGCCTTCTCTCCCTTTTGGGTTGGCAGATCCTGTGGAATCAATGACTGAATTAGGCGATCTCCGCGGTAAACTTATTTTTTTACTAGGCTGTATGGTCATTCCTGCCATACTGTTAGCTGTATGTAAGAGATGATATTTTAGCTTTGATCCTAATGATGGGGCTATTTTTTCTATTACTGCCATATCTGGCGAAGATATTAGCTCTCCATATATTTTAGATGCTTTAGCTTCATCATCAGTAATCCAAGAAAACTCTTTGTCTGCTTTCTTCTGTAGCTCGTCTGCTTCTTGTCGTGACTTCTCAAGTGATCGGATGTATTCCTTCTGTTTAGGAACATCATCATATTGATCTTGAAGTGACTCAACATACTTAACTATATCAGAACGACTATATTCTTGTCCATTACTTTGATAATAATCATCTTCTCCAGCTAGCCATCTTTGGTAGTACTTAATCTCTTCCCTTATCTTTTGTGAAGTTTCTATTAGTTGGTCTTCTGTATCTACATTCGCAAAAGAGTTAGTCTGAGGTACAAGTGCTTCTAAGCCTTCCTTAAGAGCCTTATCCTTAGATTCAATCTGGTTTTTTAATTCTCTGATCTGCCCAGTTAACTCACCTATTCGCTTTCCAGATCCACTTCCCATCGTCTTAGCTAGTTCAGCTAGCTGTTCTGGCGGTAGTGTTTCAATAGCTTGTTTAGCTATTCCTGCTTTAGATTCGTCATCAAGGACATCCCAATCAATCTGTGAAAGAACATCTTCTCCTTCGTCTTCGGATTCTACTTCTTCAGTTAAATCTTCGGTAGCTTGTGGCTCATCATCTTCAATGATCTCCTCTGCATCCTCAGTTTCTTCAACTGCCTCTGTGGTCTCCTCTGTCTCTGGAGACATCCTAGCTAATCTTTTTGAACGAATTTGTTCAAGAGTCATAGGCTCGGATTGATCTGTCACTACTTCTTCTGTTAAGGCTGTAGCGTTGGCCTCTTGTGATTCATCTGTCATAACTACCTTTTACGCCTGTAGATTGGCGAATGTTAATATTATAGCATTACTTATTTAAGTAATTTTTAAATGCCACATATGTAAACACAATCAAGCTAATTGTCAATCCCATAGTTGATGATTCTGGCACTGATGGATAAGGAGAATCAAACCTATAATCTAGTTCTTGCCAGCTATATTCAATTGAATTGTATTCTATCCCATCCCATTCTTGCCTATCTAATAATGGAATATAATAATACCATCCTTCGGGATAAGGATTTACTATTGGTAAGGGGCGAGTTGTAATTTCGTGGCTCATTTTTTAAATATTGATGTAAAGATTGAGGCAAACTCTCTAAAGATTTTGCTAAGTATATTGTTTTTAGGTAAAAACATTAAAATAATTGATACAATACCAATATATGTAAATGTCATTGCCATTAAATCGTTCTTGTAGTTATTGAGTATATATTCAATCATAATATGGATGATACTTGTCTATGAGGGCTTATCTCCCCCTCTGTTGGTTCAAAAGGTGTATCTACTATTGGTATATCTGACTTGACTTCATTAGAATCCTCATTAGTCTGGCTAGATGATTTTTCTTGAGCTTCTTTCAACTCTTCAGTTTTTTCTTGCTGGGGCTCTGCTTGCTTATCTGCTTTGCCTTTTGTTTCACCTTCTTTAGATGATTTACTTTCTTTTGATTTGGATTCCGTTTCTTTTGGTTCTTGGCTTTGTTCAGTGGAAGGCTTCTGAGAGGGAGTATCGTCGGAATTACCTTGTGAAGAAGCAGAAGATGCAGGTTTGGTGTCCTCACTCAAAGCAGATGGTTGAGAAGTCGGTTGTAGTTCGGAAACCTCGGCAACCTTCTCAGCGATAACTTGTTGTCCCCATACATCAAGGGATTCAAAGTCAACAAAGTTGTCAATGAATTGTGGTATTTCAAATCTTTCTTCCACAACATCGTTAGCTATCTCTGCTACAAAAACTGTTGTCAGATCAGTAGCTATACCCACTTGTGCAGTTCCAGCTGTAGCTACAGCTACAGTACCTGCTGTTCCTAGTTCACTTACTTTTTGAACTACTGGAATTTCTTTAATACGATCAACAAGCGATTTTTTAAGGTGTTTAGCACCTTCGTTACCCGTTTTACGAATTTGTTCCACCTGTTCTTTAACATCTCCCAAACCTTCCGATTTGAGAAGAACTTGAAGTGCCTCTTTATGTTTAACAAGTATTTGCTTGGCTGTTTTCTTATCCATTGGATAAGTTTATACACCCTAGTTATTATTTTTTCTTTGATTTCCATGAAATTCTAGCTGGCCCTTTTTTACCTTTTGCCACAAGTACACTTACCCTTCTTTTTTTTCGGTGGGCGACCCACCTTTGTTCCGTATGTTCCTTTTCCTTTAGGCATATTATTTATCTCCCTTTAGTGTTTTATAGATATAATCATCTTCAATCATAGCACCTATTAATTTTGCATCAGCCCTTTCGTCTCCATCTAGCTTAGATTCAAGTGCTTGGAACTTTGACTCTCTGCATTCTTTTAGGAATGATAAGACTACATCAAACTGATCATACTTTCTTAGAAACTTGAGTGATTCCTCAAGGTTATTTTCTCTTGTAACTTGGCTCATTATATTGATTCAGTATTCATATTACCCATTTGTGCGGGTTCTGCACCTAGTCTACCTATCTCAGCGTTTCTTTGTTGAGCAAGTTGTTGCTCATATTTAGCTGTATAGTTTTGTAAGTTTTGGGCAAATGCTGGATCACTAGCTAGTTTTTCTTGAATATTTGGTTGCTGTATATATTCCTGTACAATCTGTAAGGCAATCTCACCACCATTTGGTTTAGCTCCTACAGGTATACCAGCAAATATTTTAGCTAAGTCACTAGTTACATCATCCATCATTTGTTCTTGTGCTTGTGCCGATGGCTGTATAACTGAATCAGCTATGATCGGATCAATCATTGATGCTACAACTTGTTCTACCTTACTGAGATCAAATGAGTTAGTAGGTGATGTTCTAGCTAATTGTAAGAATGCATCTACCCTAGCTTTGACTGTATCTGGATCATTATTTTGTGTATCAAAAGATACTGATACATCTAGCTCATCATCTGATGGACTACGCAAGAATTGTACTGGATCTGGCTGACCTGTTACGCGGAAGTATAGCTCATCTGGCCCGAATACAACATATGCCTTGTATGCTAGTTTTAATACATCTGATATGTGATTTAAAAACTTATCTATAATAAATTGTTGTCGCTGTGCAGATAGAGGATTATTTGCATTTAATCCTACTAAATCAAGTGCTTCGTTTTGTACATACTCTTCTATCTCAATACCCTGCCTACCAGTATTTGGTACATCAAGGAATTTATATGTATCATTTTGTCTAACACCTATCCAAGCACCTGCTCCCATTTGCGTAGGGGCTCGTCCTACTGGATGCAAAAACGGAGGGGCAATTGAAATAGCTTGGTTGTCGCTCCATCCATCTCTAACAATTTTAGCTTGAGCTTGAGGCCCTCTTAATAAATCAGAGAAATTAGTTACATCGTGCAACTGTTTATTTGAGTTAAATAACTTAGTGCAAACAAATGGATACTGCTCATATCCAGCCATTAGTTCATGACTTAGATACCCTTCTGGATATTGCGGACTCCATACAGTTAGATATATACCTTCTGCTCCATCCTTTTGGTCAATAAGTCTACGATAAGTATGTACAATTTCTACCAAATCATCATATTCTTTTCCGTTACTTGCACCAAAGCTAAATCCATTATTAGTTGAGTTTCTTCTGTCTGCTACATCAAAAGATAAATTGCTTACTGCGTTTACTCCTCTTCTGTTTTCAATAAGATCTCTAGCTATTTCTTTATTCCATCCCTTTGTTTCAATGCAATTTTCTACCTCAGATGGTGTCATCAAACATCTCATATGAACTCTTGGCGATCTTTGTATATCCGTTACATAAGCAGGGAATACAATGTCTGAATCGGCAAACTTCGTTTGTACAAAAGGTCTAGATATATCATTCTTAACTACTGGAACTTCCGCTTCGCCTATATCTCTAAGTTCGGCTAGTGCTTTTTTAATAGACTTTTCGTCTACCTTATCAAAGATTCTACCAAATAATGAAATAGCTTCTTCCTCTCTTTCTTCGTCAGCTAAGATGTTATAAAGTTCGGGTGAGATTTGCTCAATATCATTTAAGTTAATTGGCTCTTTGTGTTTTCGGGTTTTCATTTCCCAATCTACATAAGTAACTGCAATACCTTTTTCCAATAAGTTGTTAGCTACAATCTCTGATTGTCTCTTGAAATCTTTTATATAAGAATCACGCATCCATTTTAAGAACTGACTCTTTACCCTTGCTTCAGATATATCTGAACTCTCAATCGGGCTAGCTGTTATGTTACTGCGATTCAGTGCATTCATCATTAATGAAACATATGTACTTATACATTGTTCAATCAAACGAACTTCCTGGTCAGAAGCACCCTCCCAAGGGAATGCTCCCTCTCCGTGTTTCTGTAAATCCTCAGTTTTACCTGGCCAGATAGCGTTGCGTTGGTCGTAGCTGTCTTGACATTGAGCCACGAAAGGTGACATATCCACAACATCAGAATCGTATTCGTTCTTTAGTTCGGTGATGTCTGGTTTTGTAGTAGTATAAAAACTCTCTAAGACTTGTTCATCCATTATCGTGATTCTAACATATTCCTCTTTATTCTATTCTTAGCATTGTTGATAACATTGTGATACCATACAACATCTCTTCCTGCTAAATCAATTAATTCATCAACAGGCACTTCGTGTATCTGATCTTGATACGATCTATAAAGTATTTCCCAAGCAACAAAAGCGTCACTATGTCGTTTTATGAACTCTAGGGTAATATCCGTCTCGTATTTTTTTGTGTCTGTAATACTTTTCGCCATTGTATTCAATAACCTGTGCCTTAAATCGTTTGCCAGGTGTTAGCTGATTAGCCATATTCATAGGTATACAGGCTCTCATCTTCTTTCTTTTATTATTTTCTACTATGTATCCGACTACAAATTTAGCATTATTTGCGTTTTGTAATATAGTTACATCAACGAATTGAGGTTCAAGTGCTTTAAAATCATAATGATCTTTTATTTTTTGTACTCCCGATTCGGTCAACTCCTTAGTATTATCATTATAATCCTCTGAGTTGCATATCTTGCTTCTAGTTCTACCTATTTCCATAGGCGATCTATCTAATATTTTAGCTAATTCTCCTTGTTTCACTAATATCCTCCTGTTCCTTGAACTTGATCAAACGATGTTTCCCCATAATATATAGGGCCTTCTCCTCCGTTTGACAACCTTAAATACCTCATTAAGTCAAAAAAGTCCTTTAGTGCTTCATCTGACTTACCTTGTGAGTTATAATTTATTAATGAATCAATAAGATTACCACATGATTCATGTATATAACATCTTGGTCTATTTTCTCCGTCTATACCTACATTAGGATTATAGAAAAACCATTCATCTAATGCAGATGTACCTATTGCTTCCGTTCTTCCATCCGATGGTACAAAGTCCATACCTTGGTCGCTGTACTCAGAAAATAAATCAATATTGTTTTCATTCTCTTTCGCAAAATATCTTGAGTCACCTATTCTTTCAAATACATTTAGCTTTAACTCATCTTCTATTTCTTCAAATAGATCAATGTACCCCTTAACATTGTATCCTAATTTTTTTGAAGCAGGCCCGTATCGCCATTTTGGATCGCCAAATAATGCCCATTCACCAAATGTATCTCTATCTGGCCATTCTCTACGGATGTAGATGTCCCCATTTTTATTGACTCCAGCCCATATGGAAACATAGTTTCTTGCCCCTGCTGGGTCAACGACTTGGTATATTGTAAATTCTTTTTCATTTGATATATCTGGGAACTTCATCCCGTATTTGTTTTCTTTTTCTCCTAATACATTGACTTCGGTATTAAATAGGGGTAGCATTGATGTCATTGATTTAACTGGCACACCATATGCTCTTACTAAGATCTCTTCTTGAGGGCGACCCTTTAGATCCTTTGAAATACGAGAATACCCACCGAATGGATTTTCGTCAGAATGAAGGTATACTATACTCGCATCCCTCTTTGGACTATACTGTTTTACTGGTAATGACTTATTTTTTAACAATTCAGCTTTTCGCGTTTGCAATGTTTCTGCTCCTTGTAAGTACTCTGCTATGAATGGTGTGTAACCATCAATAGGCGTAAATCCAATAAGTAACTTTGAGTTTCTGGTAGCTAGACGGAATCTAAGTGTGTTCACCAATGAGGCATCACCAAGGTATTCGTCTAACCACGCACCTATATTAATCTGTTTAGGCTTCTTGAACCCGAACTCAAATCCCTCTAATATAGTTTGATTATTACTAAACTGTGTATATGTCTTAAAATCAACACGAGTCTTAGTATCGGGAAAGATAAAGCTACTACCTGTAAAGCCATTCTGCATAGAGAAATTAATATAACCCTCTGTACTCTTTGTTTTTTTCCTAAATTCTTTAGGCATCATTTCCCAGATCGCAGATTGTTGTACCTTTACGGATGTATCTGCATTTTGCGAGAAACATACAATGTGTCCATTGTTATTTTGCATGACTGCCTCCATGACCATTTTGGCACAACCAGTGGTTTTACCACTACGATTACCACCCAAAACTAAGCACTCATTATGTTCCCACAATCCTCCCCTTACGCGATCCCATCCATCTAACTCAAATCCTTGTCGTATTGGGTCTTCTTCTGCTGATTGGATTCTACCCTCGTGGGCTCTATGTAGCTCTTCAAGTAGCCTTGGTTCGTTCTCTGCCAAAAAAGCAATCTCTTCATCCGTTGGTGGTTTCACTATAGGATGTTTAGTAAAAACTAATTCCATCTATTCTTCTTCTGGTTCTTCTGGGATCTGCGTTGGTTCTTCCCAATTAATGTCTAGATCTATTCCCGAAATCATATCTGCTGATGCCTCTGAAAACAACATCCTGCCTACTCGGAAGTTTGCGTAATCATAATATAATGTTCCTTCATCATCTAGTACCACAAATGCATAGTTTGAAAAATGTTCCCCCAGTATACCTTTTACTTTATCTAGGATTTCATCGTAATCTTCTGGTATTACATTACTCATCTATATTTATTATATCCGCTTGCTTTTCTTTTCTCATCCTGTCTCGCACAGCCTTTAATGTATCCTCATAATCCTCCTGTGTGTACACTTTTCTTTCTTCAGTGATATTACTAGCTTCCCCACGAGCAGTCATTGCCTGCCTCTGGGAATTAGATTTAGCTATAGATACCTCCTTTAAATCCTTAAATTCGGGTATATACCCTGCTTCTATCTTTCTGCGTAGTGCATCTACCACATCCTCCTCAAGGGATTCTAAGTTAATATAACTCCTCGCAGAAAGCTTGCCACCCAACTCCCGAAACTTACCAAGGTAGTCAGAATAGTCAGTTAGCACAGAAACGAGCGTAGAACGGGTTATTTTGTGCTTTCTGACCATCTGGGTCTGCGACACCCCTGTTGATATTAAAAAGAGTATCTTGCCCACTTTCCGTGGATTTATGCGACTAAGACTATTCATCTTATCAAATGCCTTGCTATCTCGCACCTCTTCTATCGCAGATCGTATACCTTCTTCTAATTCTTCTTGCTCGTCCATTTATCAATATTGATTAACCTTTACCAGTTAGAATACACTATCTTATACATATAGCATATACTAGTTGACTTTATATATAATACCATAGTATAGTTGTGTTTGTCAAGGGGCTATGAGATGAGCATTTTTTTAAGGGCTAGTTATTATATATAACATACGAGCGAGCGAGCGTTGACTGATGCCCCCCCCCGCCTAGCCTAGCTAGTTTCGGATAGCTAACCTACCAAGCTAGCCAAGATAGCCTGCAATGTCAGTGTTTATGCTAGCTAGAGAGCTATACTATCACTGTTCCTGCTAGCTAATCAGCTAGTATATCGGCATTGTAGCGTGAGTAAGTAATATATTACCGCTAGATGAGATGTATTTAATGGTGCTATTTTGGTAGCTATCTACACGCTGTCAGACAGATTCAGTGGTCTGAAACTAGCATTCTTAGCTAACAATTCTCATTTTTTTTCATTCATTTAAGTTACTGATAACCAACTCTTTACGCTATCTCAAACTGTAGCCTAGATAGCTTGTGACAAATTTAGCTTGCGTTGATTGAAAGCTATCTCCATACTGTAGGGACAATCAACTAATTGGTGCAACTGATAGCCACATAAGAAACTAATAGCCAATATGCCTGCTGATTGAAAGCTAGACTGCTTTGACTACCAAGACGATTGCGAAAGGTGCAATGCGAAATGGGTCTGCCATACAGATTAAATGATGCCGACTAGCGAAATGCCGAAAATTAGATTATTTGAAATGCGTTGTGAAACGCATACAGTGAGCCTAGCCAACTCACTGCTGATGAGAATGGCTTCTAATTACTTATTACTTATACTTATGAAAACATTATATAAACTAGATGCTCTTAACTACTACGATACTGCTAGAAATGTAATTATTACTGATCCTGTATTTACTTGGGAAGAGATTGCAGACCGACTAAAGTATCTGCACAAAGCAGTCCAAGCGTTAGGAATCACAGAAGGTAATGAACATTACAATGATTGCCAAGATTTACTCAACAGAATTGAGATAAGCTTAGATATAGCGGGGTCTGAATTATAAGCGAAACAGTGCCAAGGCACTGTCTGCAGGAGTTAGTCAACCTGCACTGATGAGCTAGACTATTAAATTAAATTATACTTATACTTATGAAAACATTAAACAAAAATGATATACTCAAAAAATTCATTCGCTTAAATTTGGGTGAATTAAAATCCCGTACCAAATCAATGATTACAGGCACAGATGTAGCCAAAGCTAATCGTGAGAAACTCAGCCATTGGTGTCTAATACTAGGCAGGAAAGCTGAATTTATCATTGAGATGGGATGGGAATATTCTGTAGCAGACGATCTTACTGAAGATAAGCCTGCACCAAATCCTGCACCGATGCCAAAACCGCCAACTAGGCAGGCATCTAGTAATGATAAAGCGAAAGTTGTCGCTAGCTTGCTAGACCAACTTGGTGGTAGCTACGATGACTCGCAAATCAATGCGAGATTAGATGCAGTGGAAAAGGCACTGAATCACAGTGTCAAAAATGTCACTGTCAAAGTTGCTGATCTGCCGAAGGTTGATTGTGGCAAGATTCACAAATCGTTTGATAAATTGTTGGCGGTAGCTAGCAATCGTTTACACGCTTTCTTGGTAGGTGAAGCAGGATCGTTCAAGACATCGTCTGCTGAGAAAGTAGCCAAAACGCTAGGTCTTGAATACTCATCTATCTCAGTATGTATGCAGACTACTGCATCGTCACTGCTTGGATATATGGATGCCACAGGCAACTATATTTCCACTGAGTTTCGTAAGCGATACGAAACAGGTGGTGTGTTCATCCTAGATGAGATTGATAATGGCAATGCCAATGTATTGTCAGTGCTAAACTCAGCATTAGCTAATGGCAGTTGTGCCTTTGCTGATGGGATGGTAGCCAAGCATAAAGATTTCATCTTGATTGCTACTGCTAATACATTTGGCAATGGTGCTAACGCTCAGTATGTTGGCAGGAATCAACTTGATTCAGCTACGCTAGATAGATTCGTAACCATTGAGTGGAATTACGATGAAGAATTGGAGATGGCTATTGCATCCAACAAAGATTGGTGTGCAGTGGTACAAAAATATCGCTTCTCAGTGAGCAAGCTAGGCTTACGCTTGGTGGTATCTCCACGAGCTACATTCCAAGGTGAAAAGCTATTGGCTAGTGGTCTCAAGGAAAAGGATGTGATCAAGATGGTCATCACTCGTGGTGCATCTGCTGATCAGATCAAAAAGATTAACGAAATCGTGAAAGGATAATACTATGACAGATTATATTGACTACAAAGAATACAATTCAGTAGGCGAGTTTCTTGCTTACAACCAAGACCATCGCAAAACAGGCAAGAATCGCTACAGAGCTAGCGAGAAAGTTGAGAACGATGGTTGGTATGGCACAGATACAGTTGGCGAAGCGATTGAGCTAGCTACCAATGGTTGGCACGATCGCCCAAATGTCAAAGGTCTGTCCAAGCAGATCACATCTAGCACCACTGCTCAAATCAATGTGGCTAGCACATACAACGATGTGTGTGGTAGCTATGTAGATGTGGGTGCATTCGTTGAGGGAGTGCCCGAAAATATGGTGCAGTTCGCAGAGGTTGAAGCTCCACGAATTGTTCGCATTGGTATTAACCTATCTAGCAACTGCCAACAGGATAAAAATACATTCAAGTTGCGTGGTGCAATCACGCTAGCTATTGTGGATAAGTTGGCTGAAGCAGGCTATGGTTGCGAGCTATTTGTCTACACAGTTAGCAAATGTCGTGGTCAAGGATTCCACAGTGAGAAGCTAGTGATCAAACAAGCTGACCAATATCTAGACCAAGATGCACTGACATTTTGGTGTTGCCATCCATCTGCACTTCGCAGGCTGATGTTCGCAAATTGGGAGACAGAGAAAGACCAACGCAAATATGAGTTAGGTTTTGGCTATGGTGTTCCTTATAGCTTAGACGAAGCTCCCAAATGCACACAGGAAAAGATGCAGGCTGACATCAATATTGACACAGTGCCTCGCTCAGTCAAAGATGCAGTGAGCTACTACAATGGATTAGTTGACCAAATCAACGAGTTGTAAAACGAAACAGGGTGGCTAGCTACTAGCTAGCTACCTTGTCCACAGGATGTGGTAAGCCTGTGCTGATGAGATTACCAAACAACTTAAATACTTATTACTTATGGAACAAAACAAAGATATAACATTTGATGCCGATGCACACAAAGCAGACAAGGTATTCACACTAAACGAAACACAAGCTAATCAAATCTATGATAACTTGTTGAGGCTAGAGGCTGATGTAAACAATGGCAAGCTATCGCCTAGAGATACTGCCAAAAAAATACGCTTGATCAATGACTACATTAATATAGTTTTAGATCCAATACAACAATAACTACTATCACACTTCCTATGCAAAAACTATTCAAATCAATCACGCACCGAAATACGAAAGGTGTCCTTATAAAAAAACAATGGGCTATTCAGCTAGATAAGCTCATTTGCAAAATCAAAAAACAATGCTGGATGTGTGGAGATTCAGTCCTCTACAATTCAGCTAGGCAGATGTGCCAATGTTGCGAAGAAGAAACCTTTGGAGATTAATATGAAAACCAAATTACTTACTATGCTAGTTATGCTAGCAGTTGTATACGCTATCTTGATGATCGGAATAGATCGTGAAGATAGTCGTATTGAATCCCAAAAAAATGCTTGGCAAATCCAAGGATATAATATTAAATAAAAAACATTATGACAAATCCAATACCGAATAACGAAGATTACGATAGCTCAGAAGAGCTATTAGAAGCGTTCCACGATGGAACATTAGATAACGATAGAACCCAAATGTTTAGATCAATAATGGATTTATTATCCATCATTGGTAGATTCCACAAGGGGTCTAACGAGGTTACTAGAGAGTTAATAATTGATCTCTGTGGATCATATATATTACGATGCAAAGAAGATTTGCCATTGCCAAACATTGACTTGGAGGTGTGCGATGATTGATAACTCAAAAGTACTAACTGACCTACTACAGGTTAGATCACAAATCAAGGATAGGCTAGTGCCTATCCTTTTGGATCTGAAACACGATCGCAACCAAGAGAACAGGGCAGTAATGATCTCTGATCTTGAGGATGAAATAAATATTATGCACGACCTACTCTTACAGGTTTATTCAAATGCAGAATTAACAAATCAGTTTTTGGGCGAGTTGCTACACTTGGCATACAACCAAGGGGCAGAGGGATACTTCCTAACTTGTTTCACAGAAGCTGAACAAATAGTAAAAAACAATAACGAAAGGAAACAAGATGCCTAATTGGGTAAGAAGCGAACTAGCCATTAGTGGCGACCAAGCAGAGCTTGATAAATTTATTGAGCTAGCTAGGAATGATAATTATTATCACGAAGAGGAAGATCCGAAAAATCGGGTAACCTTTTTTGACTTCGGTAAGTTTATGCCAAGACCTGCCGAGGAAGGGGATAATTGGTATGATTGGAACTGCGAAAATTGGGGTACTAAATGGAATGCCAAATTCGTGGAGCTAGACGATTATTCTAAAGAGATAATCATTTACCGATTTGAAACCGCTTGGAATAGAATATCTAATCAGCTATGGCAGGATATTAAATCCAAATTTCCAAGACTGGATTTCAGTTTTGTTGCGACAGAGGAGGGTGGCTTCTTTTGGTCACGAACCGAAGACAATGGGGAGATAAAAAACTATAGCTTCCCATCAGTAGAGTGTCCAAATCTGTTGGAGATAGCTCAAGAGTATCGTAAGACTTACGAGGATTGGGATCACGATTGCCTTATCAGAATGGTTAGCGAAGACCTCATTGAGGAACTTCAAGCTAACTACGATGGCAAGGTAATGCCTAATGGTAACTACTATTGGAAGGGTAAGGAAATCTTATCCTGCGAAAATGCCGAAAAGTTGGAGGAGGTAACCAATGCTTCTTGAACTAATGCTAGCTATAGCACTAGTGGAATCAGCCAACAATCCCCTAGCGATAGGGGATGATGGCAGAGCCATTGGAACGCTACAAATACATAAGATCGTGGTAGACGATGTGAATCGTATCTATGATTCTCATTATACATACGAAGACAGATATTGTCCTAGAAAATCTAAGGAGATATTTGAATTGTATGTTACTTATTGGGGTAGCTACTACTCTAGTAAAACAGGGAAAGAGCTAACACACCGAATCGTATGTGATATATGGAATGGTGGAGCTACTGCACCTATACGAAAGATGACCAACGATGGTCTCAAAAGAAATCTTGACACCTATTGGGAAGAGGTTAGAAAAGTATTATGACAAAAATTAAAGCTATACGAATTGATACTGCCGAACGCAGATTTCACGAGGTTGAACTTGATCAAGACGACACACAAGCCATTAGTGGTTTTGTCGGATGTTCAATGTTTGATGTCGTACGCATTGACCACAGTGATGTGATCTTCGTTGATGACGAGGGTTTACTTACTGCTGATGGGGATTCCACATTCTTTACACTAAAGAGCTATGGTGGCATCCTTGTTGGCAATGGTTTATTGTTAGGTACAGGTAGCGAGGGAGAGTCTATTGATCCCACAACTACCATTGAATGGCTAGAGGACAATGTGTCCTTTGGTAAATTAATAGAAATTGATGGGAAGTTGCTTCCTGTTACAGTATAAAAATACGGATGGCTAGTTAAGGGTAGCTAGCCATCCTTTAATTTAAGTAAAGTCGCAGATTTATCTCACATGAATTTTTCGTTTAACGCTCAGTTTGCAAAGAGGTATGGCTTAAAGGAAGCCATAGTCTTGCAAGGTATCATATGGTGGGTGTTAAACAATAAGCATAAGAATAAGAATAAGAGAAATGGGAAGCATTGGACATACAACTCAGCTAGAGCTATGTCCATTAGCTTCCCTTTTTTTTCTGAGCAACAGATCACGAGAGCCTTGGTTAATTTGGAAAAACAGAACGCATTACAGGTAGGAAATTTTAACCGAATGCGAAACGACAGAACGAAATGGTACACGCTTACGAATCATTTAATGCAAGAGGTAATGTCAAACAAGACCTACAAAAATTGGAAATTTGGTCAATCAAAATTGACGAACCATTACCAATTAGAATACACTAACTTTAACAATAATAACAAAGAAACCCTAAACGAGGAGAAACCATTCTAATGAGCCATTTCTATGACTGCAAAAAAAAGGTAGCGATACTATCACAAAGCACCACACCACCACAGGCAAGGAAAGCAAATCACTATCCGTCTGTTACAACTATACTCGGAATCCTTAAAAGCGATTTTATTGATAATATCTGGAAGCCAAAAAAAATTGCAGAGCTAGCTAGGGAACATCCAAGCATAGATGCAAGTGCGGTTGCTGATCTAACATATGGACAATACCCTCATCCCGAAACAGGGGAAATGATTCCTAGCTCAGAGTTTGGTACAAGTGTACACGCAAGGATTGAAGAGTTGGTACTAGCTATGAGAGATGGATTTGGAGTTGATTATAATCCATACAACGATTGGGCAGAACCATTTATGGTATGGCTTGAGGATAACAATGTTGAGGTAATCAATGCCGAAGAGGTTGTGTATAGCCACAGAATGAGAATCGCAGGATCAGTTGATTTCATTGGCGAGATGGAGGGAAAGATTTTCTTAGCTGACTACAAGTGCAGATCGTGCAAAGGTACAGGTAAGGGCAAATTCTACGACAAGGATTGCTCTCAGCTATCTATTGAGTCGTGGATGTACGCAAGGATGTATGGCTTAGATTATCTGCCTAGAGTAATATCTATTTGTATTGATGTTGATTCAAAGAAACATATACACAAGGAATGGTCAGAGCTAGATATGTACAAGGGAATCTTGAGAGCCAAGTTATTGGCTACAATCTATTGGATGGATTGGATGAACGAAGATGTTGGTAAACTGAAATGCGAAAAGATGGAGATTATCAACGATGAGATAGCTATGACCTGTCAGATTTTAAATGACCTAAAGGAGGTAAACAATGAGCAATAAATACGAAATCATATACAAGCATTTTGATATGAATCCCGAATATCGTGGGTACACTGTAAAATACGCTAACGACAAAAAGCAAGCAATAGGATACCTATGTCCCACCAAGCCCGACAAGGAGGGTTTCGGGGTAACTAAGAAAGGAGCTAGGATACAGATACTAGAAGTCAACGAAATAGCTCACAGGGAGTGGTAGATTTTTTAAGAACTATTAAACTAATAATTAATAAAGCTAATGGGAAAAGGAATGAAACCCAAACAGGGGTACAATCAAAAAAAATACGAATCTAACTACGATGGAATAGATTGGAGTAAGACTCGCAAAAAAAAATCACAGAATGAAATACATACCAAGCAACAAGATAGCTAAGTGGAGAAAAGATAATATGCCAAATCATTGCCCAATACTTAATTGTAAAATGGATAACAAAAATGCAGTGGTGGATCACGATCACTCCACAGGTATGATTCGTTCTGTTGTTTCACGAGAGGGTAATTCTCTTTTGGGTAAGGTAGAGAATTTTTTTCAAAACTTTTGTGAAAAAAAAATTAATGCTGGGCTTCCCGAAGTTTTAGAAAACCTAGCTATCTATTTAAGACAACCACAAACTGATTTCCTGCATCCCGTAGGTCTCAATCAGTTAGTTTCACGATTCAAAAGATTGAAAGCCGATGATCAGAGGTTTGCATTGCGAGCTTTTGGTGCAAAAAAAAGTGAAGTTTTTTCTTGCGTTAATTCATTAGAGCGTTCAAAATTGTATCGTAATTTATTAAAAAACAATTATGGAAAAACTAATACTAGTACAACAGGAGCTAAAAGCTCCAAAGGATCAACTCAATGAGTTTGGTGGCTTCGGCTACAGAACACTTGAGGGAATCCTAGAAAGAGCGAAACCTATATTCGCCAAGCACGAAGTCGCATTAATTATAACAGACGACATCGTTTTTATTGAGGGAAGATTCTATGTGAAAGCAGTGGCAACATTGTATAACATAGATGGATCAGTAATTGCAACAAGCACTGCCTTTGCTCGTGAAGCAGAGACAAAGCGTGGTATGGATTTGTCAATGTGTACAGGTTCTGCCTCAACTTATGCTCGCAAGTACTGCGTTCAATCTCTCCTAGCTATATCAACTAGCGAACTTGATCCCGATGCTACTCACGATATGAAAGACGATGCATCTGCCAAAAAATCTCAACCAAAAAATACTAAACCTGTCCAAGACGACATTATATAATTATGGAAAAAAAATACCTAAACAGTGGTGCGATCTTCATTAATGATCGCAAAACCAAGGATAGCCAACCCGATTTAACGGGATCGTTACTCCTTGAGGGCATTGACCCTACATCAGTATCAACTGAGCTAGCTGACTTGCTACGCAAAGAAGCTCCTCAGTTTTTGGGCGAAATCAAATATCGCCTAGCATCTTGGAAAAAAGAATCCAAGAACGGAAAGAAGTTTATTTCAATATCTGCTTCTATCCCCGAAGAAGAGCAGGCACAACCTGCTGAAGTTGTAACCGAAGAAGACCCATTCTAATGCCTTCTAAGAAAATACTTCACTATGATCAAACAGGTAATGGTAATCATCTTTACGCAAAAGATGATTCATCATTACCCGATACAGGTGATCGGACTGCATTCAATACGGGTGCAGTCCGAGATGCCATGAAAGGCAAAGGCATACCAAGTATGATTCCTACCGAAGCTATCTATGCAATAGCTAGAAGATTTGAGGATGGAGCTACCAAGTATGGTGCTGACAATTGGAGAAAGGGTATTCCCTTATCTAGATATTGTGATTCAGCTTACCGACACCTTATGGCTTGTCGTGACGGAGATCAATCCGAAGATCACTTTGGAGCAGTTATGTGGAACATAGCTTGTTGGCTATGGACACAGAATAAAATTAACACAGGCGAATTGCCTAAAGAATTAGATGACATACAAAGATGAAAGATTTCATAGATACCTATTTAGAAGTGCCACCCGATGCACCCGAAAGACCTCAAGCATTTGAGAAATTTCGTATGGAAGCAATTGTTTTACTTGCAAAAGCAAAGGCAGTTGGTTTAATAAAAAAACAAACAAAGGAAGACATAAAAAATGGAACAACCACATTCCGAGGAGTCGGAAAAAATACTAATAAGTTGTTGTCTACTCTTGGGAGATAGCGACATATACGATACTATATCACAAATCGTCAAAGAAGATGATTTTTATTATGAAGATTACAAAATACTATACAGATGCATTTCAAATATATTCAAGCGTGGTAGCACGATTGATGAGATATTGCTCCTTGAGGAGATGCGTAAGCAGGATTCAAAACTCTCGCCACACGACATCTTACATATTAAGGACTCAACTGCAACAACACTGCCTGCGTTATCGTCAGCCAAGGTTGTGGCAGATCGTTCTAGATCAAGGCACTTACTCAAATCAGCTAGACAAGCAATTGAAAATATTGTTGAGGGAAAAGATTCAGATGAGGTAGCAGTCCAACTAGAGACGGACATACATAAGGCTACAGAAAAATTATCTACTGCCCAAAATATTTCAGAACCTGCCAACAATTTGCGTGGCAAGTTTGAATCAATGCTCAAAGGTACTTACAAAGTACAATCATTATCTACAGGCATCCCTCATCTAGACGAAAAGCTAGATGAGGGGGGCATTGGTAAAGGAGAAGTAATGGTTATATCTGCACCAACCAGTTGTGGAAAATCTCAGCTAGCTCTAAATATAATACTGCGAAATTCAGTTACTAATAGAAAGCCCGTTGGTATCTTTTCTTTTGAAATGCCATCGGAGCAGTTGACCAAGCGAATGATCCAAACATCTTCAGCAGTTAATCTTAAACGGATTCGTGAACAGGTAGCTACTGAGGAACAAGTTAAGCGGGTGTTTGAAGCTACAGATAAGTTAGCTGATGCTCCTATCTATACGGAACATTTTGTTCGTGGTGTTGACGAATTGAGATCAAAAGCTAGGGCGATGAAACGCAAGCATAAGATAGAATCATTAGTCATTGATTACCTACAACTTATACCATATGACCCTCGTATGAAAAAGAACGATGGGGTAGCATATGTTTCACATTGTATCAAGCAATTAGCAATTGAGTTGAACATACCAATATTATTATTAGCACAAGTCAATCGTGAGGGAGCAAAGAGGGAAGCAGGTCTATCTCTCTATGACCTAAAAGATTCGGGTGACATTGAGAATGATGCAGATATTATACTATTGATGTGGCCATCCAATGGAGGCGATGTTGAAAAGTCCAAAATGGTTGACACCAATGGAGTCTCTTATATTAATCTTAAATACAAAATAGCAAAGAATCGTGAGGGCGAAAGAGACACTTCGGGATTCTTTAAATTCTTAAACAACACAGGAAGATTCCAATAATTATGTCAGAAGCAATACTAACTAACTCAAATATATTCAATGAAAAATCAGAGACCATTTTAATAAATGGTTTAGAACAAATGACTAAGGCTTGCGATGCCATCACAAAGCAGAACGAGATACTTAATGGAGATATATTAAAATTAAAGTCAAAGCTCCGTAGACTTCAAGATAAGGAGCTATCTAATCTAGAAGATAAAGAATAATGCGTAATTACAAAAAAGAATACAAAAACTACCATTCCAAGCCATCTCAAAGAAAAAAGAGATCATCTCGCAACAAAGCTCGCAGAAAAGTTGCTAAATCCGTAGGAAAAAGCAAAATACGGGGAAAAGATGTTGACCACAAGGATAGAAACCCTTTGAATAATTCTAGGAAAAATTTACGCATTTCATCCAAGAGTCGTAATCGCTCTAGGAATGGGTAGTAAAGTATAGTAATATCGTATAATTGTCATATGATTGAGAGGCTTGGTTTTTTTTGTTTTCATCCAAGCCTCTCTTATTTTTTATGAGTAAGAAATTCAACAGATGGAGCAAAGAGGAATGTTGGACAAGGGGTATGTCTGTAGAGGATGTATTCTATGATCTATATAAACCAATTGATCCAACTATTCGCAAATCTACTCTACAAGAACAATACCAACACATTGATCACTTCACTAAGATAGGTGCAATTGATGTTAAAGCTCGCAAAAGAATCTCAAGATCGGGGGCTATCCAAGATGATTTAACTTGGTTAGAGTTCAAACATACCAACGGAGGTGCAGGATGGTTATATGGTAAGGCAGATTTTATAGCCTTTGAGAGGCTCTATGGCTTCGTTTTAATAGCTAGGAATGATCTAGCTAAGATGGCTGAAGAAAAGTGCGATCTGGAGGATCTGGTGGACAGTCCTAGAGATGCTCTCTACAAAGGATATACTCGCAAGGGTAACAAGGATTTGATCTCAATGGTTGAGATGAGTGACATACTATCACTACCCCACCAAGTCATTCAATACCAAGAGCTTATCTAGTCTTTTAATCTAGATAGTCTCTCTTCTACTTCTACACCCCTGCCCTCTCTCCAATAGTATAGCTTACCTACGAGTGGTATATACTTAACTGATCGTAGCTCATCTACATCAATCTCTCCTTCTTTAATTGATCTGACTACATCTTGTGTCAAATCATTCAAGATCCCAAGTTGAGGTGGTGCAACTGTCATAACAAGTGCTTGCCCAAGACCCTCTTTCTGAGCCTTCACCGCAGTAAACTTAGTTACACCAAATATACGGAGTATATTATTGAAAACTAAATCCTCTTCATCAATCTCACGATTGAATAAGATAGCTTTCAATACATCTGCCGATCCATTAGCTAACATTGCTAGCATACCAATTCTGAATAGATTTGTAAATCCCTCTACGAATGTATCTTTCTTAGCCATCTTTTGGAAAGACTGCTGACGAAGAAAGTCAAACTGTTTAATTGTGTATGACTTCAAGCTATACATGATTCTCGTATTAGGATTCTCTGCATATGCTTGTGGCATTTCTATGAGCGAAATTGGAGCTACATCTGACAGTCTATTAAATAGAGCTTGTAGTATTTGGTCACTCTTGATTCCCGAACGCAGATCAGATATAGCTTTTGATGCATCACGCATCCCCTGTGTTTTTACTAGCTCATTGAATAGCTTTTTGTATTCTTTGCTGTTCTGGTTTCTAACAGCTTTTCTCATTTGGGAGTAATTTGCATTGATGTTTGTAGTTTTAGCTATCCCATCTATTTGAGTAATACCAGATGCTTTAAAGAACCACTCTACCGCTTTGCCTAATGCACCTGCTCCCTCTTGTGTTTCAATAGTTACAACATTTCTAGCTCCCATAACATCCTCACGGGTTATTCTATCTTTGCTAGCTAATGTTTTTGCGAAACCAGCAATCGTATTAAAAGCTCCTGTCTGGACTCCAGTAAAATAGAAATCACCTAGCTGAGTTACTGCTGAACCAACATTACCCATTGTGGCTATATAACCTGCGTTTTTAATTCCTTTGATGATACTTGATTGTTTTCCGTGGCTACCAAAACGAGCATCTACTGCATCTTTTATAATTTCAACTCCTTCATTACTGATTGTACCTGCTTCAAGATTTCTATCTATAATCTCAGATAGTCTTCCACCTTCTAGGACTTCGCCTTTTCTTCGCTTGCTAGTACCTATTAATTTAGCTTGGTTAATTGAGGAAATCATACTTTGCGTATAATTTAATAATGACTCTTCGGGCGATGAATAATATTTATTTCTTCGTTCGTTATCTATGACCTCAATAGTTCTCTCCTTGATACTTCCTGGAGTTGCTCCACCTAATCCCATCTTGATACTTTTTCGCTTAACAATGTTTTCAATAATGGCTTGTCTCTCATATCCATCTAATGTCTTACCTCTTCTTTCTTCAATTGCATTTAGCTCTCTATCTATCTCTGTATCAAACAAAACTCCTGTATAGGAATCCTGTAGTCCACGGACATCTTTTACCAATCTAGGGAAATAGTTTTCTAGATAGCCAACATCCATATTCACACTTCTGCCACCATCGTATAGATTCTGTAATAGATCAGATACAATTTTAAAGTTATCACCCATATTGTGTTTAGCTAGGATTTTGTCACGAACTTGTTCGTAGGTTTCGTTTTCTCCTTTTTGCATACGCAAAATGTCAGCAGTCTGGGCTTGCTTTCTTTTAGCTACTTCAGCTTTGGCTTCTTTGTGTTTACTTAAAAATTCTTGTTTGTTCTTAATGCTTTGACCTGCAACTATACCCTTTGGATGGAATACAGGATGTACATATCTTTTACCTTTTAAAAACTCAGCTACCTCATCTCGTGAAACAGATTGGGGAGTTTCCTCCATATATTCTATTTTGCCACGAGCATATACTTTACTTCCATATACAGTTGCTTCTTCTACGCTCTTAACAAACCTACCTTGACTGTCTACAAAAGCTATATCGTTAAATGGATTAAAGCTAAGAACTTCTCCCTCTAATGATCCCTCTTGCTCGTAATCAATTCTTCCATTCACACTAGCCATTGGGTACTTGTCACTTACTTTATTTTTAATAAGTGCTGTAGCCAATGGGTTTACAGCAAAAGTCGCATCTTTAATTGTAAATGCACGACCATAGCTATGAGCTACTCCATAGTTAGCTTTACCAGTTTTTGAGCTAACTGGGTGTAAGGTTTGTACAAATAACTTGCCAAGAACTCCTGTTTTCTCAAACATACTACCTAGATTTAAACGGACTGCACCCATTGGTATTCTGTCTGTTTTGTGTCTATTGTATTTAGCTTTCTCTTTTTTTGGTAATGCATTTATTGCATCTTGATCATCAAACTGAAACTCAGTTACTTTTTGTAATCGCAAATCTGTTTGATAACTACTTTGGTATTCATCAAAGAATTGTTCTAACTCTTTAGTACCTCTGAACATACCCTCAAAAATTTTATCTTCAGATAATTCAAACTTACTGTAGTCTTTATTGTAGTTATTAAAGTTAACTGCAGATAGACCACCCGATGGCATTACTTGTAGTTTATCTGTTTTGTCTCCGTGAAAACCCTTGTATTGATAAAATGAATCCCACTTTGCTCTATCTTTCAATAAATGTATAGTTGGCTTATTTCCATTTACTGATTGTATTCCGTGTGTATAAGATGAGTTTTCGCCACCAAGGTCTACTGATTCTACCCTACCATCCATTTCAATAACTGCATATCCGTGATCGGTAGATAAGTCTCCCTCTATTGTTGAATCAAAATCTCTAAGCAATGGTTCGCTAAACATTGCTTGAAAACCTTTCATATATTCAGTGTTTGGTGCGTGTGGACTTCCTCTTTTTCTTTTTGTAAAATACGAACTTTGTTCTCTATACTTAGATGAAGCCAACATATCTAAGATAGATTCTTGAAGAACTACATTGTATGTGTCTTGTCCTTTTTCTTTTGCACCATATTTACTTTTATCAGCTAGCGATCTTACAAAACCACGAGCAAAAGATTTTCTTTGATCAAATGTTTTGTCAGCAGTTATCTTTGCATCTAATTGAGCAAAAATATTTTCAATAGAATCGTTTTTATAATCAATCCCTAAGTTGCCCATAGGAGCTTTTTTCTTATCGTGGGTAAATGATTCTGCATCCCTTAATGCTTTTCTGAAATCAGATTCAAATTGTTTTCTATACTTCTGTGGTATAGTTTGAATTACACCTCTGTAGCTTACTTTTACTACACCTTTGGCAAATTCAGAATTACTTTCTGACTTTTCAAGAGGAGCAGATACTAATAGCATTCTTACCTTGTCGCTACCTAAGTTGTCTAGTTGTTCATTTAAACGATTAACTATAGTTGATGCACCACCCTTAGATCCTGCCCAAAATAAATCATTGTTTGCAGGAAAGAATATACCACCTGTTCCCTCTACTAGAGTTTCATCATTATATTTAATATCTCCTGTAAAGAAATTATCTGGACGATGAACTAACATAGGAACATTAAAATCACCTAGTACTCTATTCTTAGTTATTCTGCCACCCTTAATTAGTTCTGAAAATCTTTCTTGATTCTTAAAATATCCGTATACGAAATTTGTTCTTTCATCTACATATCCAGATTGAAATCTAGCTTGGTATTTTGTATCTATATCGTTTCCAGATATTTTTGGTATCTTAAAACTTGTTCCAGCAATGCTTTCGCCCCTAGCTACACCTTGTGCCATAGAATTTAATCCATTGATTATTTCAGCATCAGTTGATTCCTGTGAAAATACACCATCTATACCAAGAGCTTTAGCTACTTTAGAAAACCAAGCCTTTATTTTTGTTTTTGTAGATACATCTAAGCTACCATATGTGCCAGACATTACACCAAACATTTGAGCTAATGATTCTTCGCTTTGTATATTTGTATCATAGTTGGATGAAAAATCAGTTATATATGATTTTAGCTCTTCGTTAGTTGTTGATCTTAAAACTGTATTAAGTAATTCATTTGCACTATTGTATGCTACTTGTCCTTCTCCAGTGTTTTTCAAAAATAATGCATGAAATACTTCGTGACCAACTGTTGTAGGATCAGCAAGCTCTGAGTTAATATAAATTTTTCCATTTACATATGCTCCTTTTACATCCTCCTGTATACCTGTAGCATCTTTAAACTGTTTTTTAGTTCTATATAAACCAAACTGTACATCTGGCAGAATATCTCTCATAGCTACTTTAGCTTTAGCTACTGTGTCTTTAACTAAATTAAATTTTTGATTAATAAGTTTTGGATCTATACCTTGCTCTACTTCTTCTTGAGTAAGACCTCTTCTTTTTATTTCAGTCTTAACTCCATTTTGTACAAATGTTTCTGTTGTTTCAGTTCCTACTGGTAATAAATTATCAACTTCTGCTACATCATTAGGTGCAACTTCATTTGGATCTTCTTTTCTAACTACCTCTGTTTCAGTTGTTTTGTTAAGTAAAGATGCATTTGCTAAAGCATCAGCTAGTACCTCGTAGTCCTCTGGACTTTTCTTCTTTAAACTCTGTAGGTCATTTAGGAACGGAGCAATCAACTCTTCTGCTCTACCTTGTTGTACTGCGTTCTCTCTTTCAAATGTGCGAAAGGCGTTTTGTAATTCTTTTCCTGCACCTGCTTTACCTATTTTACTAGATAATGGTACAAGTACATTGTTAACAAATCCTTTAACGCTATCTGGGCTATGCATTTTCTTGCCCTCTTCTAAGTCTATGTGGGGTACACCTTGGTCTTCCATAGCTTTAGACATAAGTTGTCTGCCTAAATCACTATTTAGCTCCTCTGGGTTTATCTCACCATTTTGAATACCAGCACTTAATCTATCGTGTTGTGTCATTAGCTGTGCAGGAACTGAATATGTGCCCGAAGCTATACCACCTAGTATCATTGACTCAACAATACCTTGATCAAGTTCGCGATCTGGATCAAAACTAGCTATTTCTTTAGCTATATAGTTTTGAGAAAAAGTTTGTAGACCCTCTGTTATGGCCTCAGATGTAGGTGCTTTACCAAATGATGCTAATCTACCTAATGCAGTCTTTGCTGTTACATTATCTGCACCACGGAAAATTGCATTAGCTACTTGTCTACCACCTATTCGCTCTAAGAACATAATGGGAATTGAAGTTATAGCTCCTACTTGTCTAGCTTTAGCAAACTCATCCTCTGTAAGATCTCTATCTGGATCACCAGTACTAGCTACATAGTCATCTACACCTTGCTGGTATGCATTACTAGCTAAACCTAACCAGCTAGCACCTTTTACAGCAAGTCCAGTACCACCTGTTCCTAATGCCATTAACACATATCCTGGCATCATACCTATAGCATTAGCTACTTTGTAACCAAAGTTTTGTTTTAGTTCATCTGGTATATCGCCAGTAAATGCTTCGTCAATCTGATCACGAGTTCTGGCTACTGAGTTAGCTAATTTTCTATTTCCAGATATTGTAGCTAAACCTTCACCTGTTGATGCAAATACATCTGCAAAACCACCCAAACCCGCTTTAGCATAGTCGCCAAGGTTTAATCCATCTTTTGCATTTCTTTCTGTAATAGGTATTTCAAACTCTTTCTCTGGCTCTGATATAGATTGTTGTCTAAACCTAGCTAATGTTTCTTGAGTTTGCATATTAATCATTGCCTCAAGTTCACTTATTGATGGCAACGATTTTTGTAATTCTTCTGCTGAGGGCAAGCCAGATTGAAACTGGTCAAGACCTTCAGCTTGTTTCTCTAACTCTTCTAGGCTAGCCATAGTTTACTAATTATTTTTTGAAGTGTACTCTAGGAGTTTAACAAATTTAGTTTCTTTTAATAGAGGAGATAGCTTTGCTAAATCTTCTTTATCTAATTGTTTTCCAAACATACCTTTTTGTTTATATACTTGTGTTTCTGGATCGTATTCAACTCCAAATTCTTCAAGTACACCTACATAATCATTTATAACATCTGGCTCTAAGTCAAATCCTAACTCATCTTGTTTTGGTGTTAAATCATTAAGCATTCCTAGTATTTGAACTCTTTTATATAAGTTATTTAATTCTTCTTTTGTTTTGCCTGCTTCTATACCTGCATCGTATTCATCTTTGGCTTGCTTAAATTGTTCTTTACTTAAATCAAGCCTTTCTCTTTGTAACCCCAATGTTTGCTCTTGATAAGGTGTTAGCTCGTCTTTACTCTGAGCTTCTTTCATTAAGCGTTTAGCTTCAGCTATTTGTGCAGAACCCCTAAAGCCTTGTTCTCTAGCTAGATTTCTATAATCACCCAATGATAACTCACCTTCTGGCTTATCTGGAACTGCTTCCATAAAATCTGGTTTATCTGTTGGGCGTTGCCTTCCGCCTCTGGATGCTTGGTCATATGATTTTTGGGATTCTTCATAAGGTTCAGCAGTTTGTCCAACTACATCAGTAAATCCCTCTGGTGCATCTTCACCACGCAAGAATTGACCAATACTTTGACCCTTAAACATTTGACCAAAAAAATCAGATTTTGAATAACCTGTTTCTGGATCAAATACCATACCTCTTTTGAGTGCAAATTGTTGTGCTTTTTGAAACTCTGCATCTGTAATAGGCTCTTCTTGCTGTTTTCTTTCTAGGAAATTAACTTGATAAGTTGGTACACCTTCTCCACCAAATTCTTGATTCATTTGTTGATCTTCAAATGTACCTGATAATAAAGGCTGTCCTCCTTGTTGGTTTCTGATAATTTGTCTTTCTAGCTCAGACCTATCTGATAAAGGTATAGCTGGACTTTCTGGCAAAACATCTTTTATAGTTTTAACATCACCACTTTCAAAGTTTTTAGCTACTGCCTCGCCAGACATTTCTGGATTGGGTTTTCTTGCATACATACCTGCACCACTTGCAGATACATCATCAAAGAACTCTTCATAAGTCTCGCCCTTAAATGTTCTAGTAAATGGATTTAGATTTGCTTCACCTGGCTGTTTCATTAAAGCGTCATAGCCTGCACCAATTGCTTGAAATGGCAATTCAAGTAAGTCTCCAGTCGCTCTACCAGTCGCATCAAAAGCATCGTAAATAAAGTCTCCAAATTTGTGTAAACCAGTTCTTCTGCTTTTATCCCTACCTACCTCTGAAAAATAATCTTGCATACCTTGATCAACATTAACTGTTCCAGCAATAGCTTCATCTAAACCTGTTGTTTCTGTTAATAATTTTCCTCCTTCAAAAGCTAACTGTGGAATCGTTCCTTTTAATGATTTTAAGTTTAAATTTTTACCAAGGTCTACAACATCATCTACTTTATTCATTAACTTATTTCTAAAGTTTTTTGTCTCTGGTGGTTTTCTGTTGCTTGGCCCAGTATCAGTTAATATTTTTTCATTTATTGGTGGTCTATAATCTAATTTAGGTTCTGCTGTAAATTTAGGTTTTGAAAATTTTGGTTTTTCAGTTTTAGGATCTGGTATATTAACTTGCGTAGATGTATTTAGATTTCCTAAATTTTTAAATTGTTTATTAGCTTTAGCTTGATCAGCTTTCACTTGTGCCTTATTGGCTTGAATTGTAATATTAGTTGGTTTTCTTGGATTTTTCGTAGACCCACCTGTTTGGCTAGCTACAAAGCCACTTAAACCAAGCCCAGCAGTAGCTAACTCTTCTTTATTTCTTTCAGCTTCTTCAGCTAATTTACGGATGTCTTTGGTTACATTTAATAGTGACATAGCTTATTTTATCAGTTGTGTTTTATTTACCAAGTAGCGTAAAATATAGGATTTAAATCATCTGCAACAAAGGTAGATTTTAAAATATCTCCGTTTGTGAAATCTTCTAAGTCGCCACCATATGTAAAGTCTGTTCCAGCACCAGCATCAAAGTCATCACTGTTCCAGGTTTTTTTTATTTCTTTCTTCTTAAATGTTATTCCGCCCATATTGAAATTTTCAATAGAAATTGTAGTCCCAGTTGACCAATTAGCATTTGGTACAATTACATCCGAAGCCCAGCCTCCAATTGTTACATATTTAGTGGTTCTATAAAATTCCCTTGTATTCTCACCATTTACTACGACAATCGGTGTAGCGTATTGAATATCAAAATTATATTCTACGATTTCCCCAAATACTTTACCCGCAAGAGAGCTATAATTATTATCTGGGCCTATATTATATACATTAAAAAGACTGCTACAGGGAGGTCTTAATATAGAATCTGACATATTAAATGAAACATATCCATATGCTAATCCTTTAGGGTTAGCTAAAGAAAACTGAGTACCACCAGAAACATCAACTCCATTAATTTTTATTACTAAATTCCACCACCATTCGTCTGAATCTGATGGATTATCTGTACTTACAGTGCTTCTTTCCTTTAAGAAATTAAATGCCCTATATTCATCATCATAAATAGGGTTTCCTAAAAAATTACCACTTGAGTCAACATCCCACCTTGGTTGATTAAAATAAACTTCTGCTGTATTTGTATTTCCTGGTTCATCTGGATGTTCCAATGATACTTTAAAGTGGAACATATCTTTTCCATCATTATGTAATTTTTTAAATCTCCACATCCATTTAGGAATAGCAATATTATTCGGATTAAGTAAAGTATAATTGTAATAATTATCTAAAACACTTTTGCCTGTAGTCAAATCATTATACCAAGCTGGTATTCCATTCGTTAACCCATTGTAGTAATTTATATACTTACTTAATTGATTATACCTACTTCCATCTGTGTATATATTAGCCATTTTTTAATCTGGAATAATACCTTTTAGTGTAACAGAAGTAGGAAATCCATTAATAATCATAATAGTACTAATGTCTTCACCATCACCCACACCACCACCTCCTCCTTCTGGTACATTTATATCTAAATCCATAGATAAAGAATCATCTTGTGATGGATTTAAAACTTGTCCAGTAGATAAAGTTTTATCAAATTCATAAAAAGAATCTTCTTTCCTTTCACCAACACCTTTGTCTATTTCACTTTGAGTAAACCTACCTGTGAGACTATTATTTGCATCAGAAACTGTGTTTTTGGGTGATTTTACTTCTTCTTCTCGCATTAGGAATCCTTGCTAAATTTTATTACTTCGTAGTATGTAGTGCCATCAAGAGTAGTCAATACTGGGCGAGCCTTTTGTTGGATTGTTCCAGTTGTTGTATAACTAGATGGAGGATTTCCAGAACTGTCGCCAGTTGCACCACTTGTTATTAATGTAGTTATATGCTCTGCATAACCATACAAGCCACCAAAACTTCCGCTCTCTTCATTTCCAATGGGGTTAGGCACATATGATGATTGATACTCAAGAATTGCATCTTGTCCAAAATCCTTTATTGTTCCAGTCCCAGTTCCAGCACCAGTGGCAACGAATACAGAGTTTAGTGTATTAGCACCTCCTATTGTTGTAAAATTAGTAGTACCAACAGAAGCAACTTTATATTGTCTTCCTTTAATTGCACTAGTTACTGCTATATCAGTATTATCATTTTCTAAAATGTAAGACCCTGGATAATAAATATTACTAGTTGTTAGAGAAGCACCAACTTGATTTCCTACTGCTGTGTTTCTTCCGTTGTTTGCTTTTACAGCAGGCCCATATCTAACTTTACGATTAGATCCAATTTTAGCTACAGAACAAGATATATTATCTAAATTATATGCTAATGTTCCAGCTGAAGGAATACTTGTTTGTATAGACTCTTTAACATTTGCTACTATTTTAATAGTATTAGCAGGTATTGATTCTATAATTGTTTGAGACGAATTGTTATTATAACTATTAGAGCTTAAATCACCTACTGCTTCATATTTAACACATTTAACAGTTCCAGGAACTTGCACTGATACGATATTTTCATATGAAATTTTCTCTCCAGTTATTTGTCCTACTAAATATGCTCCATAGGATAAATTTCCATCACTTGTAGCTTCAAAATAACCCCCAATAATTCCAGGATTAGGGCCTCCCCTTAAGGCATAACTACCACTAGTGGCCATCTTATATGTTCTGCCTGCTAAATAACTACTGGTTGTAGATGTAGAATCTGTCCCTTTTATATATGATCTACCAAATGTAGAAAATCCATTATTGTTTTGTTGTTGTTTATCTACTAACTTAATATCATCTGTTTCCGTAAGAGTAACAGGCGTTGATCCAGAGCTATTTATTGTTATCCTTTCAGTTCCTGGCATACTACTAGGGCCTGCTGATTCCAATCTAGCTGATTCACCTGGTTCTGTAAATATAGCTTCTAGCTTTACAAAAGTTTCTGTAGTACCTCTTTTATTAGCTCGCAACTCAGATAAAACTAAATTAGTTGTAGTATCATCTTGATGAGTAAATGTAATGCTAGTAGAACCTACATTATAGTTCGCATTATAATCATAATTATTTGCTTCATATATAGTTCTGACTACTTCTAAGCGATTATTTAATGTATATCTTATTACATCAGATGTATTAATTTCAAATGTAAATGTAGTTGTTTTAATACCATCGTGATTATTTTCTCTTTGGCTTATTAGTTTATGATGATTAATAGTAGAATCGTCTTCATCTTCTTCTATGACTTCATCTAAACTATTTTTTACTTCACTCTCTGTTTTATTAAAAGCTGTTACTTGAATAGTATTTATATCTTCTACAAAATCTTGAGTTACAGATAAAATACTAGGTTTTAAAAAAGTGTATCTGAATGTTTTAATACCATCTACATTTGACTCATCTTGCTTAGCTAGAGAATAAGTAGTTAAATCAACACCATTAATAGTTCCACTTGTATCTGGTGCTGAATCACCAAATTTTTCTACTACAAAGGCCTTTTGTGAACCTACTAAATCATAGCTAGTAGAAACAATAGCATTTTTTCTAGCAAACCTATGTGTAAATATATCTACTCCATTAATCCTATTGTTGGTATCACTAATTAAAACAAAATCAGTCAATAAATCCTCTGCATCATTACTGTAATTTTTTGCATCAGTAGTAGTCGGAACAGTAATAAATTTTGTAATAGTTATTACTTTAGTTGCACCTACTAAATCTTCGCTTACGCTTTCTATTCCAGCAGTAGAATAAGTGGTAGTTCTTTTTTTAACAATTCCTTCCGTTATCTCTTGAGCAATAATATAAGAACTTGCAGTACCATTAACTTCATCAGCAGATCCAGGCATATCTTGCAAGTCATAAGAAGTAGCACCTTGCTCTACTTTTACATTTTCAGTTCTGCCAAACTCATTTTCTCTTTCTGATAAAAAATACAATATTTTCTCAAAACGCATTTCAAAGGTTGGTATACCTTCAAAATCCCTTTCTGTTTTGGAAATAAGAACATGAGTATCACTGTCTACTTCAGCATCATCAGATGCAAATATACCAGAATCAGTTTCATCTTTATTAAATGCAACTATAGTTATTGGACAAGCTGGATTTTGTTTGTCATCAGTACGAGATAAAATACTTGGTTTTAAGAATGTATACCTTTTAGTTGGTATACCATCTACACTAGATACATCTATTTTAGCTATACTATAACCGCTAGGTGTTCCTGGTGTACCATTGAACACCTCTTTCACAATAGCTAATTGTGAACCTATCTTGTCCTCACTTGTAGACAATGTTACAAGGTTTTTTAGAAAACGAACTCTAATGGTTTTAATTCCATCATAATTACTCTCAGTTCTGTCAGCTTCTGAGTAACCAGACAATTCATTACCATCTGTGTCTATACCTGTAATGCTTTCACTAGTTGGCTTAAATATTTCATTAACTATAGCATTCTGAGATCCAATATTATCCTCGGATACAGATAAAAGAACATTACTTTGTAAAAAAGTATAAGTAAATGTTTTCTGATTTGTAGTACCAGACTCTTCCTTTTTGGCAATTGTGTAACCCGTACCACCAAATGTAGTAGCTTCAGCTATAGTAGGTGCTGTACCAAATTTAGATATTACAACAGCTTCCTGTGACCCCACTAGGTCGTATGACCTAGATAATATAGCACTAGTTTTCTTAAATGTGTATCTTTCTGTAGGTATACCATCTACATTGGATTCCGCCTTATTTGTTAAAACTTTTCCTGCTGGTACACCACCTGGGTTTGCTTGTGCATCATATGCTAGTAATCTTCCTTCAGCGGGTTTAAAGTACTCTATAACCTCTGTTAATAGCGGGGATTCACTGTCTAATGATCTAGACAACATTACATCATCTTTAGCAAAAGTGTATCGCTCCGTAGGAATACCACTAACATTAGACTCCTGTTTATTTACTAAAGAATAATCAGATTTAGTTGCTCTACCACTTGCAGGTTTAAACCATTCTTGAACCTCTGTTTTAAGGGATGACTGATTGTCTACAGATTTAGATAGTTGTACATCTTCTTTAAGAAAACGAACTCTAATAGTTTTTATACCTTCGTAATCACTCTCAGTTCTGTCTGCTTCTACATAATCAGATAGAGCAACATTATCTGCATCTACCCCAGTGATTGATTCGGAGGTAGGATTAAATACTTCATTTACTATTGCTGTCTGTGATCCTACTTTATCCTCTGTAACAGAAACTATTGAATTATCTTTAGCAAAGGTATATTGCATTGTTGGTATACCATCTATATTAGATTGCTGTAATCCAATTAAAGAATACCCTTCTTTGTCATACCTGTGAGATAGATCAAAACCACTTGTACTGCTTGGTAATGTCTGGTCAAACTCTCTAATCGTAATATTGGTAACCTCATTATTGCCAGTTCCGTTCCAACCAGTTGATGGCGGATCTAATGGATTTTCTGGATTTGTGTCAGTGCTAACCGCGTATACATTTGTATATTCAGTTAATCGCCATTGAGAATTTACATAAGATATACTTTTTGGGAAAAAATCTCCTTGAGACTGTTGATACCAATTTTTGCCATTTAATGTAGTAAGACTTAAAAAATAATTTCCAGCTACAGTACTACCACCATCAACAGCAAGACCATCAATAGTAACCTTTGGATTGTATACCTCTATTACCTCTGTTTTTAAGCTACCTTTTTTGTCCTGTGATTGAGATAAAACAGTATTATCCAACAAGAATGTGTAGGTATATATTTCTAAACCACCTTCTTGGGCAACATCTTTTCTAGCTATTGACCAATCGCCAGCTCCATCATGAGTAATATCACTTTTAGTTGATGCATCGTATGTCGTAGGTTCAACAGCTACTTTGGTAATAACTATAGCTTTTTGTGACCCAACAATATCTTCTCTAACATCAGTAATACCTGTAGTGAGAAAAGATAATGTTAATTCTGCGAATGAACCACTGTCTTTTAAATCAGATTTAGCTAGTAAAAATTGAGTATTAGATCCGCCAGCATTTGTTGTTCCTACATCACCAGAGTATGTAGTGCCAGATTGAGCCCTCAGTACCCTTGTAAGCCTCTTTATTCCGCTTTCTAACTCTTCTATCTGATCTTCATCTGTAACCTGCACAAAAGAAGATGTGAGCGTTTCGTAGGTCTTTACTAATACAGGATTAGAGTTATTTGTAACAGCATTAAAACGATTGTCTACTTCAACTGATATTAATCTAAGATTAGTATAACCTTGATTAACTATTTGTTCACCAGTTGTATCTAAATCACCAAAGTCGCCCATAAGGCTACCTAAATTAGCGTTATCTACATCTTCTCGTGTAAATTTGTTAAATCTGCGTACAACTTGTAATCTACCATTAGGTAGCTTAGTGATTTCTGGTATTTCACTAACTTGGTGTATATTAGAATTTCCTATAGACATATGTTACTTTACTGTTGATGATCCAAAATAAAACGATACAATTGTAATAATACTTGTTCGTATTTCTGGTAGTATAACATATCCATATAAAGTTTCGTAGTTAACACCTTTCATTAAGCCAAACCACTTACTATATTCGCTAGCTACAGTAACACCATCTCCACTATGAGCTAATAAAAACGGAGCTACAACAACGCCAAACAATACAGTTATTACAATAAATCTTCGTACCCAAGCACCACCAGGGCCTCCACGCTTATCAGCACGATCAGCACTGTCATCTGATGCTTTTTGTTTCTTAATAAGTCCTTCCGTAAGGGCTTGTTGATTAGATACCATAGTACCTATTAATTTAAAGATGAAGCCACTAGCTCCACCGCCTAACATAGCTAATAATTCAGTAGTCATTATCTGCACTTCCATCTACGGAGAGCTAACGCTTTGCGTGTAGGTCTTCCTTTTTTATCTTTCATTGGGCCTTTTACCCCCGACATTCTTGCACAAAAAGACTTTTTGCGTTTAGCTCTTTTTCCTTTTGGTTTAGATTCTGTTACAGGTGGTTTTAAGTTAGATCCAGATTTTCGCTTAAAGTAAGCACGACCTTTAGCTGTTAATCCACCTTTTTTACTTTTGTGTTCTTTTCTCATTTAAGCTCCTTCCAAAGTTTATAGATTGATAAAACTGTTAAAGTAATTAAAACAAATTTTGACACTACACCGAGCATTAGGTCTACATTCTGTATTGTATCCGTGGCTATCCAGCCGAAGATACCAACGGATAATCTTTGTAGTGTCTCTTCCATACTAGATTCCCTCCGCCTCTGGGAAGGTAACACTATTTGTAATAGCTGACTCTTCATCTTCTGTTAGTTCGTATCCGTCCACAACTAGTGCAAACTTCGCATCAGCAGTCTCTTGAGGGTAAGTCCTATAACGAGTACCGCTACCTACTCTGTGGTAAGCATAGCCTCGTCTAGCACCCTCTGTGTCTGCTCTAGCGATAGCATCGTCTAGTGTTTCGTATACTAAGTAATTGATTGTGATTTCTTCTTCGCTCATAATTAAATGTTGTAAAAATTATTTATTTCATCTTCTATTCCTTCGTCTCTTAAATCGGCTCTATATACTATAACTTCAGCTATAGGGAAATTAAACTCTCCTGCTACTGCAAATGTAAAACTTGCACCAACTCTTAGCTTACCTTTGGTAGTATGAGTTTGTAATGCACCTGTTGTTATGCTTACACTATTTGAAGATGTACCATCTTTAGTAGTAGCTTTTAATAAATGTGTTCCACCCTTTGTAAAGAAAGTAGAACCAAGTATATCGCCATCTTGTGCTACTGATAATACAGTAGTTTCTTTACCATCAGTACCATTATTTACTCTTTGTTCAAAAGGATTTGCATTACTTTGTTTATCTAAAGATGTCATAAATCCAGGGTATGTATTATTAAATCCAGAGCCAGCTGAGATAATCGCTTTTTCTTCTCCAGTATCTGAATTATTAGATACAACACTAAATGTACTCATAGCAGTAACTTCGCCAGCACTATAGAAATATGAAGCCTCTAAAAAGTCATTTGTTCCATCTCCCTTGAAGGCTGGTTTACCACATATAAGTTTTACTTGTCCACCATTCTGAACAATAGCTGGTTGACTTCCAGCAGTTGCTTGAGTCATATCATCGCCATTACCACTTTGGTCGTACAAAGTTTCTACGAAACCATCACGAGCTATGCGAGATACTTTGAAGTCAGATATTATGTAATCAACATTATCATCTTGTTCTAAGAATCCCACTCTATCTGATGTTCCAGTTGCAGTTAAGTCAATGGAATTAAATCCTTCAGATATAGATGCTTGATTAGATGTGTTACTTCCTATTTGAGCATTTTGTAAACGAAGAATTGGCGATGCAGAAGTTCCACCATTAGGAGCAAGTTGTGCATTAAATGCTACATATATTGTTTCTCCAGTTGCTACTGAATTATTAAATGTAGCATTTACATAGTGACTAAATGTAGCTACATCTGCTGTAAATCCGTCTTTGCTTTTATTAGTAATAGTTCCATTACCATCAAAGGCAGCACTTAACTCATTCGCATCATTGTATAAACCATAATAGTTATTGATGTTGGACTCAATCTTGAAGCGATTGGCTGATTGGTCTGAATTATAAAATATTGCTTCTTTAACAGAACCATCAAATGGGTTTGAGCTTCCAGCGTGCATACCAATTCCTCCACTTCCATTGGTTGGGTTAGCACTAGCCGAAGATACAGAACCTCCTTCTACTGCATCAGCAAATCCTTTAGAGGTAGATGAACCACCTATTGTTGTAAACAACATATCACTTTCAAATTGCGATACATTTTGAGATAAATTTACTACATTAGTTGAACTGCTTCCATTTCCAAAATGAGCTTCAATATTACTGTCGTCTCTAGCTTGAGCGAAAATAGTTCCATCTCCACTAAATCCTACTGAAAAAAGTACTTGTAAACCTCCATTCCCACCATCGGATTTTGCAATAGTAAATGCACTAAAGTTATTTATATTATCACATATATCAGCACCAAATCCCAAGAAGTCATTACTACCATCAAAGTCTATACCATCAGCAAGCAATGCTCCATTCTCTGCAATCTTTGGTTGGTTCGCAGCAGTCTCTTGAACTGCATTGTATTGTGCTTTAGCTACTCTAGTAACTACCATATTTCTAAAGTAGATCACATCTCCATCTGAGGCATTATTTGCTGTTGGTGTAGAACTAGCACTATTCCAAAATATTAATCGTTGAGTTGTATCGTCAGCTTGAACATAGTTGAAATCTATATCTACCCATTGGTCTTGAGTAGGAGTAATAACTCCTTGTTTTCTATCAAATCCACCTGCAGTAAATATTTCACTATAAGCAAATGAATCAAGTGCAGTATTAGTAGAGGGTACATATATCTGAGCAGTAAATCTAACACTTTCGTTAGCCCCTATACCAAAGTTTATTGAATCAAATCTTTGTGTGTTTCCAGTAGTAGAAGTTAGTTTAACTGCATTATCTCTTCCAAGGAATGTACCAAATTCTTCAGTCATTGCATTAACATTAAAGTTACTTGAAGATAATGTATCATTAAAGTAAGTGCTTAGTTGAGTTAAGTCCTTTGTTTGGTCGTACCAAGTGTGGACAAAAGCATCGCTATCTGTTGTTGGTGTAATTTTAAAATTAGCAATATACCAAGTTGTTTGAACACTTGTATCATTTGACCTTATTAATGCCTTTCCAGTTCTAGTTGCACCTGTTCTAAAGGACATTTTATAATGTACCCATTGGTCTTTAGTTGTAAAACTTCCACCACTTAAAGAACCCTCAATAAGATTATTTTGAGGATATGCTTCCATTGCATTAGTGTTTACAAAATTTACATTTTGAGTTCCTGCTTTTTGTAATATGTCAAATTCTACTGTGTAGGTATCATCGTTATATGCTCTTCCATAATTAAATCCATAAGCAGCATTAGTAGATGTCCACTTGGTGGCATACCTTGAACCATTTGGAATAGTTGGTAAACTATCTGGGTTTGAATTAGAATCATACAGAGTAGGATTAGAACTTCCATATCTACCAGCATTTACATATACATTTTGTGAAGTTGTTGGGTCAGCAGAATGGTCATAAGATTTTGGAACATCTTTAGTCTCACTTAAAAATCCATTAAGGTCAGTAGCAGTTGTGCTTCCAATTTCTCCATCTTGTTCAGCTACATCTGTAACCAATGAGTTTGCACTTACTTTATCATTTGAATCAAAAGCTACATTTACCTCTACATTATCTGAGCTTCTACGAATACGAACCACATCACCAGTATAATCATTGTTTGCCTTACGAAGACTAAAAGAAGCTTCGGATGGTGGAGATGATATTACTGTAATACTTGTTAGCGTTCCAGTTAAGGATTCATATGTAGTAACATCTTGAGGTAATTTATCCGCATCACTAGCAGATGCTTTTATTAAATTAGTGCTATCAGTAAGTTGAAGAATATAACGATTATCAGAAAGTCCTTTATAGAACTTATATGTTTTGTCGTTAGAGAAAAATCTTGGAGACCCAGAGGTTAAACCATCAGCATAGAACTTAATAGTTGTTTCAGTTCCACTATTAATTAAGCTATGTTGTACTACAACAGTTAGCCCTTGTGAACTATCTGCTGGTAGTGTTGTCTCTAGTTTACCATTTACCCAGTTCTCTAGTTCACCTCCAGATACTTGAGAAGCTGTGAAGTTCTGCTCATCATTAATTGCTTGATCCTCATCGTGAGGTTCTCTACGAACTCTTACCACTGGTTCGTTATAAGATCCTAAAGCTCTTAATGAATAAGCAACTGCCGCACCTTTAGCAAACCCTTGAGACAATAATGTTTCACCCCTACCATCTCCAAGATCATGGGTTAAATCTCTTGTGAGTGGGAAGGTCAATGAATCACTAGAACCTGTGTAAAGGTTCTGCGTCTCTATTTGTTTGCGTACGGTCACTTGCTTATACTACTAATGGTTTAACTGCTACTGTTACGCTAGTACTCCCTCCGTGTGAGGATAAGTCTACTCGTAATTCTGATTGAGGAGTAATGAATTGTCCTCCACCAGCAGATGTCAAAGTAACATCTGGTCCAAGGTCAACCCAGTTAGAACCGATCTTGTGTTGCAGTTTAACTGTTGCTCCATCAAATGTACCAGAAGCTAATAAAGCTCCTAGCTTACCATTCCATGTAACATCAGTAGTACCTGTAGTAGTGAGTGTTTTATTTTCTAGCGGCATAAATTAGTATCCTCCTAGTCCAGTTCCCCCAATGTTGGAGCGAGTTGATTTAGGTCTGCGGATTGTTAATGAACCTAGTCCTCCGAATCTTCCTCTCCTTGATACCGTTGATCCCATAGAACCTCTAGCGGTTTTGGCTACTTTAGCTGTAGGTGTAGGGGGTGGAGGTGGAGGTGGTGGAGGTACAGGATCTGGTATTTTTACTTTTGGTCTTCCCATAATATTATTGATTTAAGATGTTTTCGTTTTGAATTTTATATTGATGTTGTAAATATTGAATTACTGAACGCTGTCCGTAGTGGAAGTTCAACTTAGCTACATCATCTGTAGCTGGGAAGTCTTTAGCTGGAAAGACCTCATCTAAAGTTTTGATTAAAACCTTAGACAACTTTGGAAATTGTTTTGTATCTTCAATTTTCATATAGGGTAGACTCCTTCTTTTTATCACACTCTCGTTGTAGGTTTGCCATAGCTCTCCAAGCTACAGCTGCCCAGTCTTCTTCTAGTAGATGACGCATCATACTATCTAGTTCATCTGTAGACTTAGACTTGTCCCAGTGTACATCCTTATCTGGATGGTGTTGATTGTTCCCACGAACAGAACACTTAGTTACTTCAATGATAGCATCTGGAAAGTACTTAATAAATCCTCTATAAATAGGGATCGCTTTCCTTTCTTGTGCATCAGTAGGTAGGTTGCCAGTTGTATTTTTCATCATAGTTTCTTAGTATTCTTGCTAGTCTAGCATTACGAGTACAGTCCTCTTCTGTCAATCCTTTACTAAGGAAAGCATCAAGAACAGATTGCCAAGTGTCTCCGTGTTTCTGTATCCACTTCAGTGCAGTGACTGGACCAAAACCTTTAACACCTTCAAAGCCATCAGCCTTGTCACCTATCATAGTTTGTAGTCTTAGGTTAGAGTCTGCATTCTCTTCACTGATACGCAAGTAACCGCTAGGTCTAAGTAGTTGACTGGGTATAGTGAGGAAGTCTTTATCAATAGCCCATATGATATTAGTTTCTGGATCAGACCAGATACCAATAACATCATCAGCTTCTATATCATTCATCCAAGCTCCCATATGTTTATCTATTAAGTACTGCCTACAAGATGCAAGACCTAGAGGTTTGCGTGTTGCTTTACGGTGTGCTTTATAGTTTTTATCTATCTCCTTACGGAAGTTAGTTGGACTACTCACAGCTATCTGATAGCGGTCAGTGTTAGTCTCTGCCATAGCTCGTTTGATTTCAGACTCAAGGAGTTGAAACATATCTTGCTCAGAAGAATGTATCGTCCAAGTATCTGAGTCCCACTTCAGTGGCTGTTCACAAGCACAAGCTGAACGATAAGAGATTTCATCCCCATCAATCAGAACTGTTTTCGCATTTGTCATCGTCATACTTTTTTAATAATATTACAGGTAAGCGTTTGGTTATAGTCTTCATCGGAATCAAACTACATAAAGATTTACAGTTGCGTCTACTATACTTACGAAGGTGAGCCTCTGCTACATTAGTAACGATCTCATCTTCTACGATAGCTTCACACAGTGTAACAAGCTCAGCTCTTGGTACGACTACAAAGTCTCGTAGTCTTTCAAAAGCCATATGTGTTTGTTGTCCATAGAGCCAACCCTTTCTTCCAGTTGTACCTAAGAACTCTACCCACACATATTCATCTTGATCACCTCCACTTCTGGATAATCTTTTTCTAGCTTTAACATCTACTGATCCTTCTATTGTAAAATAGAAATCAATATGTTTCATTTGATCTTGGAACTCCGCCTCATCTAAGGTGAACCCAAGATAGTGTAAGGACTTAGAGAAAAGCGTCTCAGCTTTTTCACCTCTAGCACTACACGAACCGTCTTTATCTTTATGGTGTTTATAATATGTCATTCAGTTTTGATATGATTACCCAGTTAGCAAACTCACCACCAAGACCAACAACATTGTAGTCTGTATACTCTAACGCTTCTTCTCTATCCATTCCTTGTGATTCAAAATGTCGTACGATTTTTTCGTAATCGTACACGAGATATCCTGCATGAGTTATACCAATGATTGCTGATCCTAAACCATCTAGCTGAAACGCATCGTCAGCTAAATGATCTTTAAGCATTTCTTTATTTAATATCTTTACCATATTAATGAGTCTCCGCCCAGTTGTTACCCACCTTGTACTCACCATCTAACTTACACTTGAAGTTTAATTCTTCTCCTGCTTGTACGATAGCATCTACAAAGGCTTGTCCTAGTTGTTCTGAATGCTCGCTGTCACAACTAAACTGAACTTCATCATGCACATTGGCATGGAGTTCATAGGGTAAGTCTAGTTGCTCAGCGATATTAGCAAAGCAGATTAATGATTGTTTCATTATCACAGCCCCAGCGGATTGTAATAATAAATTTAAAGCACTGTGTGGTGAACGACAAGGTAGTTGTCTACCATCCAATCCTTTGAGAAAGTTTGTTTGTTTTACCTTAGACTCTACAGCTTTCAATAGCTTGGCTACTGCTGGTATCTTTTCTTTGAATGAGTTCTTCAATCGTTTACCGTCAGCTCTTGTACCGTTAACGATCTTACCTATCTTCTCATCACCAGCTCCATACAAGAACGCATAGATGAAAGTCTTTGCTTGGTCTCTTGTATCTAAGCCAGCTGCCTTCTGATTCTCAGTGTGTATATCTCCTTCAAGAATAGTCTTAGCATAAGCACCTTCGTCCCAAGGATGTAGGTAGTGTGCTAAACATCTAAGCTCTAGCCCACTAGCATCAGCTCCAACTAGAACTTTACCTTGTGGTGCAGTAAAACATTCACGACATTCTTTTCCAAAGGTAGCTCGTACTGCTGGTACTTGTGCAACATTAGGATTCCTATGTGTACATCTACCACTCACAGCTCCGTTAGTATTCACACCTCCATGTATCCTACCATTACGAGCTAACTTAGTCCAAGCTTGGTTACCTTCAGCTACTTGTCCAAGTCTCTTGGTTAATAATAAATACTCACACAACTGTAGTGCCTCATCTGTACCTATAGATTTAAGAACACCTTCATTAATAGCTGGTCTCTTACCTTCGTACTGACTAGGCTTCCAACCCATCTCTATCAATCGTTCACATATCTGATCACGACTGTTAGGATTAAATGGTATAGTTTTAGTTTTGTGTCTACCTACAAAGATATCACTTTGTTTGTATCCAATTTCAATCATAGCTTTCTTAGATGGGAACTCGTTTCCATTCCTATTCTCATAGTAAGTAGACTTCATATCTACTACAGTAGCTGGAAATGTTTTACTTAACTCATCCTTCAACTCAGCTCTACGAACCATTAACTTCTCAGTTAGTTTATCAGCTGACTTAGAATCAAAAGGGAAACCATTTAGTTCCTGTCTTCTCATTAACACAGCAAAGTAATGCTCAAGTTCTAGCATCTGCATACTAGGTTTCTTAGCCATCAACCAAATGTATAACGCTCGTGTAACTCTAACATCCTGCTTACAATACTCTATCATCTCTGGAGTACATTGAGACCAGTCAGTTGTTTCTCCGAAGTCTCCCTTCAGTATACCAATCCTTTTACCCCAAGCCTTCAAGCTATGACTGCCAATTAGTTCCTTATCAAAACCATCCTTACGAAAGTCAATGCTTCGTACATCTGGAAACATACACCGACTCATAAGAAGTGTGTCTATAATTTGTGGGTATTTAAAATCATAGAGTTTACATAAAGCTGGTACATCAAAACCAACAGCGTTGTGTCCGACAATGGCATCACAAGATTCAAGAATTTCAATACACCTTTCAATGGAGGGGTTATCTTTCCCTACATAGACTTGATCCTCGTGTGCTACCACGATACAATGTATCTGTTTCAAGTCTGAGAGTGTTGCGAAATCTTCTATCGCATTTGTTTCTATATCAAAGTAAGCTGTGTTCATATTAGAAGGGGTTGTTTGTGTCTGTGTCCTCTGGTAAATCTTCTAATGTTTCTTCCACTAGTCTACCAGTTTGGTTATTGTAACGGAGGAAGCAAGCTTCACCTGTCTCCCCACTGAATCTATTCTTTAGAATACGAACAGTAGTTCTATTCTTTAGATCCTCGTCTTGTTGATTACGCTCAACACCTATCACCATATCTGATAGCTGACCTAAACCAGCTGACCCACGCAAGTGTCCGAGTGTAGTTTCTCTACCTTCTTCAAAGCCTCTACCTTCTGGTCTCTTCAAGTGACTAACTAATAACATACCAACTTGTGTTTCTTCTACCAAGCTACGAAGCTTAGTCATCAGCATATCTATCATCTTTCTTTCGTCACCATCTTGTCCACTAACTACGATACTAACATGGTCTAAGAATATCCACTTACATCCTAGAGCTTTGTTCATATATCTAATACGATTAATTAGATTGTCTGATTCAATAGAACCCCAATGGTCATAGGTCACAAAGTTTCCACTACCAACTGTAGCTTTGAAAGCTTGATCCATAACTTCCTCTGGTACTACTTCACCTAAGTGTAGTTGAGTATTACAATGGAGTCCCATAATACCTAGAGCTGTACGCTTGATGCTTTCTTCTAGTGCTATGTATCCTACCTTCTGTCCTTGGTTCAGTAATCCGTAGGCTATCTCACGACAGACACTTGACTTACCTACCCCACTACCAGCACAGAATGTAGTAATCTCTCCCACTCGTATACCACGAGTAACTTTATTTAGACCAGCATATGGATACTCAGCTGACTCTACTTCTGTATCATCAGTAATTAAATCCCACATATCAGTACCTTCAACGATACCATCTGGTCTCCAAGGTTTAGCATTCCATCCAGCTTGTACAATCTCTGCACCTCTACCTTCTGTTAGTAGATCATTAGGATCTTTAGCTGATAGGTGTGCTATCCTTGCTTTACCTATAGATAGAATAGATGCACAGTTTTTAGCAGCTTGTCTCCCAGCTTCATCTTGATCAAACATTAGAACAACTTCATCAAATGATTCAAAGTATTCTAAGTGATCCTTAAAAGTTTTGTTAGCATTACCAGCTCCACTAGGTAGAGATACCACAGCCCACTTTCCTTCTAGGACTGTAGCCACAGAGAGAGTATCTATCTCTCCCTCTGTGACTGTGATTCTTCTACCACCTTGGAACAGATGCCAACCAAACGGTGTGTTTACTTTACCGACAATACGAAAAGTTTTGTCTGGGAATCTTATCTTCTGTCCTACTACCTTACCATCTTTATCTCTATAGTTAGCAATGTGGCAGGGCTTCCCATCTTTTTGACCTACACGATAGTCATACTTACGACAGATGTCTTCTTGTATACAACGCTTAGGTAGGTCTTGAAATTCTCCACCAATAAAATTAGTAGGTAAAGGTTGGTGGGTTACTGTTGTTGTGGAGTGACTTGGTGTAAACTTCTCACAACTGAAACACTTAGTTGATCCATCAACATTAAGTGTGAGTGCGTCGCTTGACCCACAATCTGGGCAAGCTATGTGTGTTTTAAGGGCGGTGATTTTTTCTTCTGTGTTAGCCATGTGTCTGGTATGTGTGGTCCTTTGCACCAAGGGTAACCAAGCTTGTCAGCCCAGTCACAGTTCCTTGTCTTAGAACCTTTGTAAATTTTGTTGTATGGGTTTTGAAATACAAAACGAATATCTAACTCTGGATACTGTTCCTTGATCCATTTGTGTTTCTGTCTGTCTGAAGGTTTAAGATAACCTTTGACTTCAAGAATGATATTGTTTGAAAGAACGAAGTCTGGAGTATACCTTCGGTTCTGTGCAGGTTGCACGAACTTAATAACATCCTCCTCATAAGTAAAGGATAGCCCAGTCGTAGATAAGAACTGAGCTACCCTCCCCTCAAAGCGTGATCTAAAAGTCTCCGCTGACATCATCGTCAAATGATTCCTTGAGTGATTCACCACCACTTACGAAACCATCTTCGTCTTCAAATCCAAAGCTGTTGGCATTACCTCCACCTCCGAACTCCACAAGTTCTATTACTTGTACAGCTTTAAGTGTTAGTGTCATACCGAATCCCATTGATGGTGCAAACCAGCAACGAGGTTGAACAGCACATTTTACAATACTACCTCCACCTACATTGGCATCAATCATATTACCTTTAGCATCAAACAACTTGATAGAGAACTCGTATACTTCTCCACCCTTAGCAGTACGCTTAGCAGGTTGTTTGGTTTTGATAATGTAATCGCCTTCCTCATCAACAGAGATTGGAAACGAAGGAGCTTTCTTTAACTTCTTCCCTTTGATCTGGCACTCTCTGTCGTAGGCTTGTTCGTATGTTTCTTTAAGCGTTGCTTCAAACGCTTTACCTTCTTCCTCTGATACAACTATATCACAGGTATAGACCCCATCCGAATCAAATGTAGTGTTCGGTGTATTAACATATGGGTATCTCGCTTTACCTTTCGGTGTTACTATTGATTTATTTTTGCTCATAATTTAACTGAATATGTATTTTGAATTTTGTATTTCTTGTATATTAAAGTTACCATAACATGGTAACGGTGGTAGTGTCAAGTCATTAGCCTCCTCAAGATTATTTTTTAGGATAGCTAATTGATCTTGCTCAAAAATTTCAACAAGTGTTTGTCGTATTTGGTTTGCCATTGTATCACAGTTCACACTGTGTGTACCGTAGCTGTCGTGTACCATTGCAAAGTCTTTGATGCCAAGTTGTTCACACTTATTCACAGTCAAATGTAAACAACTGGCATCTAGACTATGAACAAAATTAGGTGAGCTACCTTGTGCTTGTCTCTTCGGTGACATCTTATTTAAATCTTCTCGGAACTTTACTCGTAGTACCTGCTCACCTATCTTGGTGCGGATACTTTTCTGTTCCCATTTCTGATACGCTTGGTTACAAGGGAAGCCACTTGGACTTACCCAATAGAATGGTCTATCAAATTTTGCTAGAGTTCTAGCTGTGTTCTGTAGCCAAGCCATAGCTTCTCTTGGTTTACCTACCACTTGATTGATTGCCTCCCATATCTTTGAGGATAGGTAAGCTGTTGCTTGGAAACGATTGCTCTCATCAAATGGATCATCAACCCCACCTCGTACCTTATCTAGATACCATTGGTTTACATATGATCTAGCACTGTGTGGTGTAGAACCATATGGCTGAGTCATCGTTGGTCTCTTGGATGCTGATCTGTTTACCCCAAAGGTAAGCCACTTGTTTGCAAAAGGATTACTACCTGCTTCAGCTCGTAGATATTCACAAGCTTTCTCAGCTACGATACCATAGATATCTTCTGGATAATTAGTAGGTGCTACATTGGTAGCGATACAGGATGACTCATCACGAGTTAACATACCTAGTATCTGTAGTCCATTGTTACTCGCATCCATCTGACAAGGTAGATGAGTAGAGAACTTACTCCCCTCCTTGTGCATCCTTTGAAACTCGTATGCAAATGCGAGGAACTGAAATGTTTCGTCAGCCTCATTAAGAAAGTCCAGAGCGGATAGTGGGTTAGTAGCTAGTTGGTCTATTTGTTTAGTGTTCTCTATTACCCAATCTATCCGCTGTGTATAAGTTCCTTTGAACCCAAAGCAGTTAGCTCCATGTATGAATAACCATTTCAGTTCGTCATCTGTGGTAGCTCGTACCCCTCTATCAAAATGCAGTAATGCTTTAGCAAAGTCTGCTCCCATATGATTCACATAAGCAGGCACAGCATAAGCTCTACCTCTGAAGTCACATTGGTGGGGTAAATAAAATCTAGTGTTGTTATACTTCTGAGCTAGACCAATAGTATTTAAGACTAACAACCTACGACTTTTAGTTGAAGCATTGAAGTCATAGATTTGTGCCGCCTTGCGTTTCCATATAGTCTTAGCTATCTCATCTGTCTCATCCTTTGGGAATGGAGGTAACACTTCATCCTCCCTAGATGGTAAGCTACCAATAGGTATACCCTCTTCCCAAAATGTTTTCAATGTACCTAGTACCTTGTTGTTAATCCTCCAAGGTGTATTCTGTAGACTGTTCATCGCAGTCATAACATCAGTCATAGGTTCTTCGTTGATACGAAGGAACGCTTTGTTCCTAGATTTAATCAAAGGCATAGGTGGCAATCCATTATCTACATCGTAGCCACCACTCCACTTGTCTGTCCATTGCTTTGGATAGTCCTTGAGTGGCATCCAAAAAGGTTCAAGCATTTCGTTGTGTGCTATCATATCCTCTATCCATTCCTGTGTCTTCCGAGTAGCTTGGATGAAGCGAGCTGGACCACGCTTGTTTGTTTGTATCATTACAAAATCTAGCAGACCTGTGTAATCCTTGATAAGTGTAATCAATACAGTACCTATATGTAACTTGATTCTTGTACCCCACTTCTCCCACTCATCTGCCTCGCCTTTACTAGCTTCACCTTTCTCTGAGTGTATTAAATAGTACCGTCTCTTCTTATAGTTCGGTCGCTTCTTCGCACCTCGTAGTATCTGTGACCACTGAGGATGTTCCGAGAATGCACCGAAGTGCATCTCATCTTCTATCAATGCTCCGAGTCGTATGGCTGAGGATGCTAGTGGTCTCTTCTGCATCAAGCAATCAAGCACACTCTTCAATGCTATGAAGGCTGATACCTTAGGATCAATCTCCTTCAGTTTATAGTATGCGTTACCTGCAATGGGAGCTTTCTCTTGTTCCTTGAACCACTCCTTAATTCCTTTCGCAAGTTCTGGTATACCCTCACGAAGGAGTCGTTGACCGTACTTGGTTTCTGATTCTGAGTCTCTATTCCTAGCTGACTCAACTTGCTTCCTAGATTTGGTGACACCTTTCTCAAGCATCTCCTTTTCTATCTTAGGATTCTTGTTTGGTAGGAGCTTTCCGAGGTTCTGCATATGCTTTAAGTTTTTCTAGTGTAGTTTCTGTGAATTGTACACCTGCTTTAAATTCTAAAGACCTAACCCTACACTGTTTAAAAAATTTAACAGCGTATTCTAATCCTTCTAGGATTTCAGCTAGTTTAGGTCTGTCGTTGACAGTATCGTTCGGAGGTTCTGCGTTAGTTGTATTGCTCATAGGTTGCGAGCATACATATAGGTACACCCCTGTCAAGTAGAACACCTATCTTTATTTATATAATATTATAAATAAGTTTTATAACTATTATAGTTATAAAGGTTATATAGATCTTATCTATAAGTACCCTTATAGAAAGTATATAATATATTATTATAATATATACTGCCCATACAAAGAGGGGATAGTCAAGTAAACTACCCACAAAAAAGGACATCCCCTTACGAGGATGCCCCTTGAACACATTATATATATCTTAGAAAGTCTTAACTTTCCCTGCCTACCTCTCTACCCTTGGCTGACATACCAATGAACTCCTCGTACATCTCAGCTAGATAATCAAAGCTGTCTGTGTTATTACTATAGTTCATACCATTGTATATCTCCTGCCACTGAGCTTTACCAAAAGCCTTGAGATGCCCATTTGTCATTTCAAGATCAAACCGTAGCTGATCTTGGTCACGATTTTTATCATATATGATAGCTTGTTTGCTACCACTATGGCAAAGGTACTTACCGTTAGGTAATTCCAATAGGAATTTTTTATGCTCTGTGTATCCCTCACTCATCGTCTTCGTACTCCTCCTCG
>Ga0213863_10000146_pt1 | contig 55410 bp, 50 predicted proteins | sample PICome_8_FD_160128 | JGI IMG/M metagenome (GOLD analysis project Ga0213863, IMG submission 160128) | Coastal seawater microbial communities near Pivers Island, North Carolina, United States - PICO497 | ecosystem: Environmental > Aquatic > Marine > Coastal | place: USA: North Carolina...
TCGTCGCCGCTTTCGATTTCGATCACTTTCAACGTAAAACGTTCGCTGCCGTTGGTGTCGGTGCTGTAAGCCAGTGATTTACCGTCCGGGCTGACGGCCAAGGCCCCCAGGCGAAAGTATTCACAACCCTCTGCCAGCGCATTTTCATCCAAAAGCGTTTCCCACGACTCAAGCCGCGGGGTCGTAGACTGGCGAAGCCAGACGCGATACTGATCACCCACATGAAATCGCCACTGATAGCGGTAGCCGTTTTTTTCGTAGGGGACGCTTTCGTCCTGCTCAGGCTTGCGGGACTTGAGTTCTTCGAACAGCGAGCGTGTCAGCCCCTGATGGGGCCCGAACCAAGACTCGAAATACGCGTTTTCGGCGTTTAGGTAGGCGAGCACATCGGCATCATCGACCTGCGGATAGTTCGGGTCTTGCAGCCAGTAATAGGGGTCATCCAAGTCCACACCATGATAGCTGTGGCGGTAGGGGCGTCGCGGTGCGATCGGGGCTTGGGTTTCGCTCATAGAGGGTTCTGATGCCGAGTTGTAAGGCCGGTGAGCATTCATCAGGTGTAAGAGGATTGCAATTGTGGTGAGCGATCTCACGTGGGACTTCCAAGTCGGGCTCGTGCAAGGGAAGATGAGGGCTGATGAATCATCAGGAGGACTTCCATGCCCCATCTACCCCCCGTAGATATGCAGGATTTGGACGAACTGAAGCCGATTTTGGCCATGTCTGAAGCCACCATGGGTTTCGTACCCAATAGCGTTCGCACCATGGCGCATATGCGTCAGCTGCCCGCCGCATTCTCTGTGTTGTTTGGCACCGTGATGGGAGCCGACGTGAAGACACTGCTCGAGACCATGACCCAAGTCGCGCCGGAACAAAACGCGCCGGAAGAAAATCTGCCCGCAGACTTGCTTCAGCTGGTGGCTTACTGCGTCAGTATTAGCGCCGGGTGTCGTTACTGTCAGGCGCACACAGGCCATAACACAGAGCGCATGAGTCCGACGCCGACTGCTCAAGCCGAAAAACGCGCTCAGGTGCTGCGCTACGAAACCGCAGAGTGTTTCAGCGATGCGGAACGCGCCGTCGTCGCCTTGGCCCTGGCCGCGGGAGAAGTACCCAATGGAGCGGCGCAAGGTCATTTCGATGCGCTGGGCGAACACTTCACACCACGTCAAATTACCCAAATTGTCGCGGTGATCGCAGCCTTTGGTTTTTTGAACCGATGGAACGATACCGTGGCGACGGCCCTCGAAGAGGTACCGACCGCCTTCGCCCAAGGTGAGTTGTCCCCTGCTGGATGGCAGCTTGGAAAACACGGTTAGACCATCGTGTGCGGCAGACTGAACATACAGGTCACCCAGTTGACGAAACTGCTGATGGCCATTTTGCAGGAAGAATATCCCGGGGGTGACAACCCCAACGCTGCGCCTACGGAAACACTGCCGGTGTTGCGAGCCGGCGATGACGGTAAAATCGAATGCGTACCGATGCGCTGGTGGTTGACGCCGAGTTGGTCTCAGGGGCCGTCTACGCGCTACAGCATGTTCAACGCAAAAGCAGAAACCGCGGCTCAGAGTCCGGCGTTTCGAGGTCCATATGCTAGGCAACGCTGTGTCGTTCCCGTCTCAGGCTTTTATGAATGGCAGCGACGCGCAGGCCATAAGCAGCCGTTCTTGATCAGTGATCAGGCTCAGGCGGGTTTGTTGCTTGCGGGGCTTTGGGATGCCTGGCAACCCAGAGGCAGTGCGGGCGCAACCGCAGAGCTTCTGAGTTTCACCTTGCTCACCACCCCAGCGCATCCAAGCTTGGGCGACCTGCATCATCGGCAGCCGGTGTTCTTGCGACCCGAACAGGCGGTTCAATGGTTAGATCCACAGATTGAGACGTCGGCGCTAAAGCCCTTGTTGGCGTCAGATCTGCCGGTACCATTGCTGCTGACGCCAGTGAGCAGCGAAGTGAATAATGCCCGGAATAAGAGCCCGCGGTGTTATCACCCTGTGGGCAGCGTTCAGTCAGTCAGCGCTTATGTAGCCTTCGCGGCTGATTCGCTGCAAACGATCCAACCCCAAGAACTATTTGAGCAGGAGAGCATCATTGTTGATACGTAAAGGACTTTGGTCCGCCAAGGGCAGTGTCGTCTACGAGGGCAGCAGTCTTGGCGTGCCGGTCGAAGTCGATCTTGAGATTGTGGAAGATCAAGACGGCATCACCCTTACCGGCAGTGTGGAAGGTGCCGGTCATGGCAATGTCTCCGTTCGTATTGGTGCCGACGAGAACGGCACCTATGTCTTGGATGCGCGAATTGGATCCTTCGCCCTGGATGGCATCGCCAAGCTGGAAAGCGAGCCAAACGTTTGTCTGCTCTGGAACGAGGCCCAAACCCAGTCCGCCACCGTGAATCTTTTTGTCGTTGATACCGGTATCGGTTGTCGCGGCTTTTTTCGGGAAGCCGGTAAAATCGTGACTTGGGAGATTCTGTTCCGTCCGACGCAACAAGTGGTATCAGGTGACAACGTGGTGTCGTTAATGCGCAGGCGCTAAACGGTTACTCGTCAGGCAAAGTCAAATAAGGGGTGACCAACTGCGCACTTTGTTCAGCCAAGACTGCTTGCAGCGCAGCGGCGTTGGCCTCGGCGAGGATCAGCCGCTCGCCTGCACTGTTGGCAATGCAATACAGGGTATGGGCCATTAGCTGGATATCCACTTCCAGACGCAACTTGCCGGTGCCCTGCGCCTGACGCAACAATTGGTAGTAGTAGCTGTCACCGCTTTGATCCACCAGTTCTAGAACGTTGGCCCCGCTGTAGCCACCATCTCCGACGGGCGCGAAGTAGCTGCTGATCAATACCCACCATTGGGGATCTGCCGCCTGAATCGAGTTGAAGCGCGCGGCGTTGATTTCATTAATGCTCGCTAACAAATCGTCTTCGTAGCGCCTAATGATATTGAGCATATCCTCTTCCGGTCCGACATACGTTTCAATAATCAGCGCGCGCGCAATCTCTGCTTTCGAGGGAAAGTAGTTGTACAAGGTCTGGTAGCTGACCTGTGCGGATTCCGCGATTTGTCTGGTGGTAATCAAATACCACGCCGAATCCGCAGCAAGGGATCGGGCTGCATCTAAAATGGCCAGTCGGGTCTTCTGGCGATTGATTTGTCTGAGTGACATAGGCGCTCTAAATTTTAGACTAAGTCTAAAAATAGATCGCATCTAGATTCTTTGCAATTGCTTTCGACGCTGGCTAGTCTTCGAGCGGACTCGCAGTAACCCGCACGAGATGAATTATGGCGATATCGACCCGGCTAATTTCTCCGGCTTTGCAATGTTTGACGCAAGTGGCACGACGCGTGGTGCTGCTCAATCTGGCGCTTTTGTCGATGCTTTGCTCTACCCACGCCAGCGAAAAAATTGATGTCGTTGCCTTAGTGACCGGATCGATCGATCAAACCCGCGGTCTGTCTTCCTACGCGGAAATGTCCATGCTCATCAAGCGCCCAAGCTGGCAGCGTCAATCCACCTTGAAGGCATGGACCCGAGGGCGTGAGGATGCCCTGATTCGGTTTGTTGCTCCCACCCGAGATGCCGGGAATGCTCTGCTCAAGCAAGGCGAGCGTATGTGGACCTATACGCCGAAGCTCAACAAAAGCATTCGGCTACCCGGGGGCATGATGTCCCAAAGCTGGGCGGGTTCTGACTTTTCCTATAACGACATGTCCCGCAGCGATAAATGGCTGCGGGACTATACCTTGAACCATGTGGACACAGAGCAAGACGAGGGTTTGGCGGTATACGTTATTGATGCGACACCGCGAGAAGATGCTGCCGTCGTCTGGGGCAAAGAACAGCTGCGCATTCGTGAAGACCTTGTGCTGCTGGAGCTGACTTATTTTGACCAAGACATGGAGCCGGTGCGTCGCATGGTCTCACTGGCCATTGGCGAGTTGGGCGGTCGTGTCATGGCAACCCGCATGCGAATGCAGGAAGTGGACAAGCCTGAGCAATACACCGAACTGGAGTACCTCGACATGGACTTTGATGTGGACGTGCCAGATCGCATGTTCACGCTGTTTTCGCTGCAGTCGGGACGGAGCCGGTGATACGGCTCGCTTGGCGAAACTTACAGCGCAACGCTGCCCGCACTTGGCTAACTGCCGGTGGCATTGGTTTTTCTGTGCTGTTGGTCTCCTTCGCTATGAGCCTGCAATCTGGCAGTTACGAAATCATGATCGACTCCGCTACCCGCTATTTTACGGGGCACGCACAGATCAGTGAGAAGAGCTACATCGATCAGCCTCGGCTTGATCGAACCCTACAGAATGTTCAGGCGCTGCAGACGGAGCTGTCGGCAATCGAGGGGCTGACGGTCTTTCCGCGAGTGCAGGCCTTTGCCGTCGTGTCCATGGAAGAAAAATCGCTGGGAGGCATGGTCGTTGGTGTGGACTTTGACGCAGAACGGCAGCACCTGGATATTTACGATAACGTGATCGAGGGCGACGTGCCCAGGCAAGCCGACCAAGCGATGATCGGGGTATCCATGGCCCGTAACTTGGGTGCGGCCGTTGGTGATGAATTGGTGGTACTTGGGAGCGGCAAACAGGGCGCGGTCGCGGCAGCGATATTTGTTATCTCCGGCATTGTAGAGACGGGTCAAACAGCTTTGGATCGCACGCTGGTCTTTGCGCCCATTGGCGGGGTAGCCGAGGCGTTCTATCTGCATGACGAAGCTCATATGTTGTTGTTGATGGTAGACGACCTATCCCAACTCAACGCGATTGCTGCGCAGATCGAGCCGCTGCTGTCGGAGCGACTGACGCTGCAGACATGGCAACAGCTGATGCCGCTGATTGAACAGTCCATCGAGATGGATAAGGCCGGAGGCTACCTGTTTTTTTCGCTGCTACTGATCTTGGTGACTTTTGCGGTGGTAAACACCTTTGTCATGGTGCTTTACGAGCGCACTCGGGAGTTTGGACTGTTTATGGCCTTGGGCATGCGTCCTTTGCAGGTGATTGGACAAGTTCAGTTTGAAGCATTGCTGCTCAGTTCCTTGGGAGTAGCACTTGGTCTCGGTTTGTCCTACCCGCTCATCAGTTACCTGACCAGCGTCGGCATTCCCCTAGACCAAATGGGTGGTGAGGAAGCCATTCAGCAGATGCAAATGGGAGCCATGGATCGCATCTATCCCAAGGCGACCTTGACCAGTTTGGCTACAGCACCCTTGGTGATGATGATTGGTACCCAGCTTGCTGCCTTGGTCAGCACGGTGCGTGTTAGGGGCATCAACCCCGTCACTGCTCTGCGAGCGGAGTAACCCTTATGTTCAGTTCCTCTTTCATCAGTACGCTGGCCATGCTCTTTAACTTTAGCCTGCGGAACATCGTGCGCTATCGACGCCGCAACTTTTTTCTGTTCGCGGCCATTGCTGTGGCCGTTGGCGGGACAACGTTGTCCAATGCGCTGATTCGGGGCTGGCAGGTCGATATGCTGGAGACGGCGGTCTCTGGACTGACTGGCCACATCAAGCTGCAGGCGCCGGGCTTTGCCGATGACCCCAGCCTGCAAAATGCCTTCTCGTCGTTAACCCCAATTTCCTTGGGTGACAACGTTCCGATCCTGGGATTTGCCCAACGCATCAACATTCCCGCGGTGATCAGTAGTGAGCGTGAAACTCGCGGTGTCGCCTTGGTGGGGGTAGATCCTGCCAACGAGGGCATCTCTCTCTACCGGGATTTCGTGATCGAGGGTGAGGATTTGGGTGGGCCAGAGGATGGACGCCTACTGATTGGCCGGGCGTTGGCAGAAACCCTGCAAACTCGCGTGGGACGACGGGTGGTGGTCATCATGGAGGGCGCCGACGGCAAGAGTCGCGAGCGCGGCTATCGCATCGCCGGGGTCTTTGATGCACCGATGAAAATCTCCGAAGAGCTGCTGGTGTTCACCGGATTGGAGGCCATGCAAGCAGCACTTGGAAACACCCAGCTCAGGACACCCATTACCGAGTTGTCGCTGGTGCTGCAGGCAGAAGGAGATCGTGGCGTTGCACAGCGCGAGCTGGCCGCCCAGCACCCGCAGCTGGTTGTTAAAGATTGGCGCGAGATGCAGCCTCAAGTGGCGGAAATTGTTGACCTTGTCGACGCGACGATGGCGATTTGGTTTTTTTTGATCATGAGCGCCCTGACCTTTGGTTTGGTGAATACCCTCATTGCAACGGTCATGCAGCGCACACGTGAGTTGGGCATGCTGCGTGCCTTGGGCATGAACCAACGTCTGTTGCTGATTCAAGTGGTGATGGAATGCGTCGGCATCATGGTGGTGGGTGTGATCGCCGGTCTGTTGCTCGGCATCGCCATGGTTTTCGGGTTGGGCGATGGCATTGATTTGTCTGCGTTCAGTGAGAGTGTGGAGGCCTTTGGCATGAGCACCGTTTTGAAGCCGGTGCTGACCTTGGAAGATTTGCTGTTGTTTGGTGGCTTGAGCGTACTGGTCGGTGTTTTCGCCAGCTACTTCCCCGCCAGACGAGCCCTGAAAATTTCCCCGTTGATGGCGATGAGTCGCTAGATCGCTGCATGAGAACAGACAAGAATAAATGAGAACAACATGACGGATTCCGAACAGAACAACTCGACGACAGCACCGGTGGTGGCGTGCCAAGGCGTGCAGCGTATTTATCAGCAGGACACGGTGCCGGTGTATGCATTACGGGGTGCCGATCTGACCATTAACGCCGGTGAGTTCGTCAGCTTGGCGGGGCCCTCGGGCTCGGGCAAATCGACCTTGCTCAACGTCATTGGTGGTCTGGACGGATTTGATGCCGGTAGTGTGGTCGTTGGTGGCGTGGATTTGGGTGGTTTGAATGCAGCCGAGCTGGCCGAGATGCGCCTGCGCAACGTGGGCTTTGTCTTTCAGGCCTATAACCTGATTCCGGTTTTGACTGCGCGGGAGAACGTAGAATTTATCCTTCAGCTTCAAGGCACGCCAAACCAGGAGCGCCGTGAGCGTGCCGATGCAGCCCTGCAGCGTTTGGGACTGGGTGATCTGGGCGATCGACGGCCCGGCGAACTCTCCGGCGGGCAACAGCAGCGAGTTGCGATTGCACGAGCCATTGTGACCGAGCCGGTACTTCTGCTTGCCGATGAGCCGACGGCAAACCTCGATTCGAAGACGACGGAAGAATTGCTTGGACTGCTGCGTGATCTGAATCAACAGCAGGGTATGACCATTGTCACCGCGACCCACGACCCCATCGTCATGGGCTATACCTCGCGCCAAGTCGCCATGCTGGACGGCGAAATTCACCAAGACAGCGCGTCTGCGGATTAACGTAGATATGTGTCGCCGCATCGGGCTGATGCTCCTCGTGTTGAGTGCGGCTGCGCTGCGGGCAGAACCGGCGGTGGTGATCGGCAGCTTTGCCGATGTGCAAAACGCATCCGCATTACAGCAGGCAGCATCGACACTGGAGTTGTCGTTACCGGTTCGAGAGATCCGCACCGTGGCCTACGACGGAGGCGACCGTGTCCTGCATCGGGTGGTAGTGCTGCCATTGGACGCGTCCGAGACCCCAAAGCTGCGGCAGGCGGTTCAAGAGATGGGGTATGGGGGCGCATGGGTTGCCGAGGTCATAATCCAGGCAGACGAGCCCCCTCTGCCTGCCCAACAACGATCGGCAACGCCGGCCCGCGACGCGATGAAGACGCCTGCTGCAGCGGCGACTGGGCCGCCAATGCTGCCGCTTTATCGCGACAATCCAGTGCTGTCGGAACCCGGTGTCGCGCCAAAGTCTCAGTCGTGGTTCAAGGGTGATACGTCCCTAACGTTTCGACTGAAAGGCTTCGCCAGCGCAAGCAATGTGCCGGGAACAGACGTGTACCGAGAACCTCTCGGCAGTCGCCGCAATGACAGCGCCGTTGACCTGCGCACGATGCTGCAGCACAACGTTGGATCTTGGTCTTTTGAGGCAGCGCATACGACCCTTGTGCAGCACGGCGACGCCATTTTGCTTGGCCAGACCTCCTCAGGAACCGAGCAGGTGGTCGTCAGCGATGACCTGCGGCTACTGAATTTGACCGATGAATTGAACGAGGGGCGTCGGCATCGCACCCTGCACCGATTAGACCGGTTGAACGCCCAATGGCGCTCGAACCACTGGGCCGTCACGGTAGGCCGGCAGGCGGTGAGTTGGGGCAGTGGTATCGTCTTTCAGCCGCTGGATCCCTTCAATCCCTTCGCGCCAACCGCAGTAGACCGGGACTATAAGGCCGGCGACGACCTCGTTTTGATCGAACGGCTGTTTGATAACGGCCACGATGCTAAATTGTTGCATGTGTTTCGGCGCGACAGCTCGGACAGCGTAAACGGTGATGTCGCCAGCACCGCGGCGAAATGGCACGGTTATGCAGGGTCACTGGAATTTGAAGTGATTGCGGCTCAGCACTACGACACGGAATTCCTCGGCCTCAGCGGGCGTGTTCCTGTAGGCCCCGCCGTATTGCGCAGTGATATCGCCATGCGCCGAGGTATCTCCCGTCAGACCTTAAACGACGACTGGGGCGTGCTCGGTGTGATCAACATCGATGTGGCGTTTCCTTGGCGAGGCCGGACGGTCTACGCCTTTGCCGAATACTTCCATAACGACTTTGGCTTAGCCGAGCTGCCGACGCCGTTGACCGCGTTGCCAGCAGATTTGCAGGCCGGTTTGGAGCGCGGAGAATTCTTTAACCTGATGCGTGACTACTTAGCTGTGGGCGGCACATTTGAGTGGCACCCCTTGTTGACCCAGCAGCTCACCGTTATTACCAACCTTCACGACAGCAGCAGTTTGCTGCAAATGCAGTTTGCCTACGATGTGGGCCAAAACCAGAACATGCAGCTGGGTTGGATCGGCTCTACCGGCGGCAGCGGAGACGAGTTCGCGCCCATTACGGTCGGCATGATGCCAGCCGGCCAGTCACTCACCCAAGGCGGTGGTGACCGGGTTTACCTGCGATGGGCGGGGTATTTTTAGTCGCTTAGGCTGAAACCGGCGGCTCCGACTCCACCAGATTCAGCACAACCTCATCGGGTAGTCCCATGGAGGCTTCGTAACGCCCGGGCGGGTAGTTGGTCATATGTGGCCCTGTGGCCGTTGCGTCGATGGCCGGTTGAGCAATGCTGCCGCCACTGTCCGCAAAGGCCGCGGGGTTTTTATACCGGTTCAGCTCTTCAGCAGAAATGCCGGCCAGAGCAACCACCTCTGGATCAATCCAATGGGCGTTGTTGATGGGTTCCAATGAGTAGGAAAGTTCCAGCGACAGGTTTTCCGGTCCAGCAAAGTACATGCTCACGCACATGCCATGATCCATCGGGCCGAGTACCGGCACACCCTTGGCGCGCAGTCTGTCGCGCATGGCCATCATTTCGTCGTGATCTTTCACCTTCAGCGCCAAGTGCTGCATGGTGCCCGCCGCGCTGTTGGCGCCGGGATTACCCGCGTGGGTGACGCCCATTTGCACTTCGATGCCCTCGATCTCTGGGTTGCAGACAAAGGCGATGGAGCTTTCATCGTTCAGGCGCAGAAATCCGTGCCAGGTGTTTTCCACACCGTGCATCCAGTACAGCGCTTGCAGTTCCATGCCGAGCTTGTCGGTAAAGAACTCGATTTGGCTTTTCATGTTGGCAGTACACAACGCTAAGTGGTGCAGGCCTTCAACTTTGTTACTCATAAGATCTCCTCAGCGCGATCGTGCGCTAGCTCACCGTAGGTTTCGCCGATGCGTCGGCGGCTGCCATGTTGGCTTTTTTTGCCTCCATCAGCTGTGGCACCAGGCTGTCGAGTTCTTCGATGCTCCACACGCCTTCAGATTTTTTGAACTGCTTGATGATGCGGGGCTGCTGCATGATGGCGATGCCACCGCGAGCGGCGTGAAAAATTTCGGATGTGATTCCTGCGGATTCTTCACCAGCCAGCCAGGCACAAATCGGCGCGATATGCTGTGGTCCACCAGCTTCCATATCCGACTCTTCCACGGTTTCGCCGCGGTTTTCTCGGAGTGGAATGGTCATTCGGGTTAAGGCTCCCGGCGAGATGGTGTTGCTGGTGCAGCCGTACTTGGCCAATTCCAGCGCCATAACCCGTGAGAAGCCGGCAATGCCTGCCTTGGCCGCAGCGTAGTTCGCTTGGCCGAAATTCCCAAACAGACCGGACACGCTGGAGAAATTAATGATGCGACAGCCGGTGCGGTTTTCCGCTCGAATGTAGTTGGCAAAAGGGCGGGTGCAGCAGTAGTGACCCTTTAAGTGCACGGCAAGCACGGCGTCCCAATCGGATTCCTCCATTTTGAAAATGGTGCGATCACGCAAAATGCCCGCGTTGTTGACCAATATGTCCATGCCGCCAAAGGCATCGATTGCGGTTTGTATCAAACGCTCGCCGCCAACGACGTCGGCAACGGAGTCGGTATTGGACACCGCTTCACCGCCAGCGGCTTTGATTTCTGCAACCACTTCGTCGGCGATCATGGTGGAACCGGTGCCGTCTGTGTTGGCTCCCAAATCGTTCACCACAATTTTGGCTCCCTGAGACGCCATCAGCAGGGCTATTTCTCGTCCAATGCCGCGGCCCGCGCCGGTAATTACTGCAACCCGATCTTGTAATCTATTCATTCCTGTCTCCCCTCTGATCTAGACCCTGAGATACTATGACATGTTTTAACCGCAGTGCAGTCTATGAACAATCATTACAATCAGCCCGACGATACCTTCGGCGATGCCACCGCGCGCATGACCCGCGCTGTTTTTTCTGAGGGTGTGGATCGGGCGGTGCTGCTTATGCGCCATTCGGCCAGAGAGTACCGGCGTGACATTCACGATCTTGAAAATCCGCTCACTGAAGAGGGCCGTGCGCTGGCGGCGCGCTTCGGCACCCAGCTACCAGACGTCAACCTGCGAGGGTATTCCAGCCCGGTACAACGCTGCACCGATACCGGCACCTTGGCCATTGGATCATCCAGTGCCGCCAGCCGGGGTGGTGTGGTGAGTCGTGTGCGTGATGTAGAGGCATTCGGGGTTTTTTACGCGCTCGATCAGATACGCATGTGGAAAGGGCTGCGTGACGCCGGAGGTTTAGCGAACTACGTTGGTGGCTGGTTTGCTGGCGATGTGTCGCAGGCTGCCATGATGAATCCTCATCGAGCCGTCGCCATGGTGCTAGAAGTCATGCTTGATAAGCTGCGAGCGCCAGCGACCGAAGCCGGACAACGACAACTGGATCTCTGTGTGACCCACGATATGACCATATTTACGATGCGTCATGGCGCGGGACTGGAGACGGTTGACGCCGAAGACGTCAAGTTTATGGATGGCCTGATCCTGTTTGAGAAGGATGCCAAAGTGTACTTTGCCAGCCAGCACGGCGGCGTGGTGGAGGTAGACGATGCGCTAATGGCCCACAGTCGTTAGCCTCAATCGCTTTCTTGCAGTTCTTCTAGCTCGATCCAGCGCTCTGTTGCCTTATCCAGCGCCTCTTGCGTTGCAGCCACGCTGTTGAGTATGGGTTCGGTAACGGAAAACGCCTGATCGTAAAAACCCGCCGCACTGGTTTGCTCTGTCAACTCGACGATCTTGTCTTCGAGCTCGGCAATGGTGTCAGGTAGAGCGTCGAGCTCGCGCTGAAGTTTGTAGCTGAGTTTCTTTTTTGATTTGGCGGGCTTGTTTGGGGCGGCGGGCTCGGGTTCGTTGCGTGTTGCCGGTTCGGCTGTGCCCTCGCCGATCTCGGCCAGCTCTCCCGGGCGTTGTTCCACTACCGCCAGCTGGCGTCCTCGACTCGCCCAATCACTGAAACCGCCTTGGTATTCAATCAAACGGCTGTCCTCTTCAAACACCAAGGTACTGGTCACCACGTTATCTACGAAGTCTCGGTCGTGGCTGACGACGATTAGGGTGCCGCCGTATTCCACCAGTTTCTCTTCCAGCACCTCGAGCATTTCAATGTCGAGGTCATTGGTGGGCTCGTCCAGTACCATCAGGTTGTTGGTTTGAGTGAACAGCTTGGCCAGCAAAACACGATTCACCTCGCCGCCAGACAGGTGTTTGATCGCGGTGCGCGCCCGCTCCGGCGTGAACAAGAAACCTTTGAGGTAGCCGATCACGTGCCGGTCGCCACCGTTCATGGTGATGTGATCTTTGCCGTTGGCGACGTTGAAGGCCACGCTTTTGTCCCACTCCAAACCGTCCCGCACTTGGTCAAAGTAACCGATGGTCAGATTGGTGCCGATTTTTACCGAGCCGACGTCCGGCTCCAGCTGACCGAGCAGGATCCGCAGCAACGTCGTCTTTCCCACGCCGTTGTTACCAATGATGCCGATGCGATCGCCGCGCATGATTTTGAGCTTAAAGTTGTTGAGTAAGGGCTTACCTTCATAGCCGTGAGTAATGGCGCGTGCCTCTATTACTTTTCGGCCAGATTCTTCGCTCGCAGCAATCTGTATCTGGGCCTTGCCCTGCTTAGTCAGGCGCTTACTACGCTCGTCGCGCATGGCCTTCAGTGCTCGCACACGGCCTTCGTTGCGCGTGCGCCGAGCCTTGATGCCTTGCCGAATCCAGGTCTCTTCTTGAGCCAGTCGTTTGTCGAACAGGGCGTTGCGCGTTTCTTCGTCCTCCAGCGCCTGCTCTTTCAGCTGCAGATAGTTTGCGTAGTCGCCGGGCCAACTGATGATTCGGCCGCGATCAATTTCCACAATACGGGTCGCAAGTTTCTGCAAAAACGCCCGATCGTGAGTGATAAAAATAACGCTGCCTTTGTAGCCGCGAACTTCGTGCTCAAGCCATTGAATGGTGGCAATATCCAAGTGGTTGGTCGGCTCATCCAGTAGCAGCAGATCGGGTTTGCTGACCAAGGCTTTCGCCAGCGCCACGCGCCGACGCCAACCACCGGACAGTTCGCTGAGCAGCGAGTCGGCTGGCAGCGCCAGCTGGGTAATGATTGCCTCGACCTGAAGCTCGGGTTGCCAGCCGCCAAGGGTGTCGATACTCGACTGCATTTGCTCCATGGTTTCAAAGTCTTCGGCGCTCTCTGCCTGACCACTGAGCTCGGTGAATGCGGCAATCAACGCCATTTGCGCCGCCAAGCCTTGGGCCACGACGTCGCGGACACTGAGCTCTTGAGCATCTGGCAGTGCTTGCTCCAGCACGCTAACGCGCAGGTTGTCTTGAAATTGCACGGCTCCGCTGTCGGGCACCACTTCGCCGGTAATGATCTTTAGCAGTGTGGACTTTCCCGCTCCGTTACGACCAATCAGGCAAACCCGTTCGTTGGGCTCAATGGAGAAGTCGGCATCCGTCAGAATGGATCGATCACCAAAGTGAATGGATAAATTGTCGCAGCGCACTAGGCTCATGAATGCTCAGTGGTTAATTCAGGAGCGCGGAGTATAGACTGCACGAGGAAAGATCACGCTAGCCGCGCGATCTTTTTACATCCTTGGCAACAGATCGGCGGCGACTTCTCTTCGCTGGTTTGCAGCCGACTTGTCGCGTCTTGCCAGACTGCCGAGCCAATCGATGATTTGTGTCACCGCGAGGCCTGGGTTGCCTACCTGGCAATGTTCGGCTGCTTCGTCTTTTGCGCTCATCATAACGCTGGTCACGGATCGCGCTTGAACCATGGCCTGAGCCTGAACGTAGATTTGATTGCTTGGTACTAAGTGGTCCTCGGTGCCCATGATGAGCAACACATCTTGGTGAATGAGGTGAGCGCAATCGCGCAGGTTTAGCAAGCGCACCCACTGCAGAAACTGAGCTGGTGACGATGTACCGCTAACATGCATGCCGTGACCGATCGCCCAATCGATTATGCCGTCACGTTTTCTGGCTTTGTTGAGGATGCTGTCTACCGCGCCGGTCAAGCCCAGATCAAGCAGCAGACCCAGTAACCCAGCCAGTAGTGGGCCCACGCGCTTTTTGTAGGAATCGAAAAAGTCGAACATCGCGCCCCAGGCAACCACTCGCGCAATGCGCTTTTCAAAGGCCGCGGCCCGCGGTGCCAGATAGCCGCCCAACGACATGCCGATCAGCGTGCAGCGATCAATTTTGTAGTGGTCGAGAACGGCGCTTACGGGCTTTTCCCAATCGTATGGCATGGGCAGGTTGTCTTCGCGCAGTGCGCCGCCTTGGCCCGGTCCCTCGAAAGCGATAACGGTATAACCTGCTGCCGCAAAAGACGGAAGCAGCGGGTACATTTCTTCAAGCAAACCATCAAAGCCGCTGTGCATTACGATGATATCTTGCTCTTCGCCCTCCGCTGGCAATCGAATAGCCGGCAGGTTGCCTGCAAGGTAAGGAACGCTTTCTCTTGCCTCGGCGAGTTTCGGTATGGCTCGGTTTATCAATTCAATCGAACGTTGGTAGACGTCGCGCTTACCAGCGTGACCTTGCTTCATATAAAATTCGGCACCCTGTAAGTAGCGGGCGGCTTCAGCGTACCGGCCTTCCTGTTCGGCTTTCTCGCCGGCAGTTAGCATCTTTGAAATCCAGCTTTCCAGAGAGTCTATTTCCCCAGCAACGGCTCGAACCTCTTCAGCAGGAATGGTTTGCGCAAGTCGATTCAGGGTGAAGTTGAAGCCGGGGTCCGAATGCAGTCTCAGATAGGCCATGTTCTCTGTCTCCGTTGTAACCACACGCGATTGCGGGCAGTCAGTCTGTTCTTGGTTCGTTCAAATCTTGCCATAGCTTTTACTGATGAATGGAGACTCGACGATGCCGTCTCGCTGGTTAATAACACCGGCCAAAACAAAAAACACATTGCATAACAGATTACAAAATCGACCAAGAATTGCGGGCACGTTGACGCCTCGTTCTTCCAGCCGAACCAGTGCGCGAATGGCTTTCTTTGCGGACGAGCGCGCGAGGTGAAACTGCATGGCCAAAACGGAACCTCGAGGCAGAACAAACCCCTGACGGATGCCGTCGATTTCTTCTCGGTACTGGTCGTAGCGATCGTGCAGCCAGTCCATATTGTCTTCGACAATGGCCAGTCTGCCTCGAATGGAGCCATTAACATGCCAACACAGGGGTTGCAGGCGCGCTAAGTCTGCCGCCAGATCTGGGTGGTTGCCGTCTAGAAGAGCCAGACACATGCCAACCTGAGTGCACAGCTCATCGGTAATAACCTCGAAATCGCAGAGGTACCCCTGCTCGTGAATAAAGGGATAGCAGAGTTCGTCTAGGTCTTTGTTTTTTGTCATCCGCCGACTTTGTTGTACGCGCTTTGAAGAAACTCTTTGACGGGTTCGAACTCGCTGAGTGACGACAGAGTTAACTCAACGTTTCCGGTGCCGTAGTGCCCGATATTAGTAACATCTCGGTAGTTCTCGGAGCCGTTTGGAATCTGCGTCGGCTCGAGCTTCAAAAAGAGCTTTATGTTTCTATTTTTTATTTCGAGACAGGCGATATTTTGCGACGTTTTATAAGCGACATAGAATTTTTTGGGCATCTCCTCAATTGACTCGTCCAATCCCAGAATGAAATGACGAGCTGCTTGCGCTAGCTGCTGAATCGAGTTCTCCTTCCCTTTGAGTTTTTGGTCGAATGTATAGGCGCCCGTTGCTCGTGAGACTGCTGCTTTCTTACCAGCTTCGACCATTTTTGGATTCTTTGCGCCGTTTCCGCGCAATGTACCTGATGAATCATTTTTCATTGCGCTGTCCGCCTGAAAGACCTCCTCAAGGTACAGCGAGTTGTTCGCAAATAGCCTGTATTTCCATAGTTCTATGTTGGCGCCCATGACCTGTACGGCATGTAAATCGTATTTTTTGTAATTGGGTGCGATGCAAATCACTCTAATGTCCGACCAATCGACTTTCGGTTCGTTACCAAAACGACCTTGTGCCGCCAACTCGAAGTCCCCTCGATGGTCTTGAATCCAATGTAGATAGAATAAACTTTGATTTATCAATTCCGACGATTCGATCTTTTTATATTCGATAATGACGGGGTTATCTTCCTCGGACAGCCCAAGGCTGTCGATTCTTCCAGCGTGGCGCGCGCCGGTGGAAAATTCACTGGCGATAAGTTTGCAGTTAAAAATGACTTCTAAATTGTTTTCGATCAATGATTGAAGATCTTTCTCGAGCCCAAAATTTTTTTGCTCTACGGGAACTAGGCCAGATTTGGAAATTTCAAATATAGGCATGGAGGGGCCTCACGGATCCTGTTGGCTATGGTGTTGCACAAGCAATTCGGTCGTCGGTCGCGGTTTTTTAACAAGCTTCCGTAATGAGGGCTATCAGTTGCGAGGGGTCTGGGTGCTTTTCTCACATAGTCTAGAAGGGAGTCACAGTTTCACGATTTACTTTTCAAGAACATGAATGATTAACGGATTTGCAGAAGTCGTATTTACAGAGGGCGAGATTGCGCATCGCCGGCGACGATCTTTTCACACCCTTGAAACCCAGCAAAATCCGGCAGTGCTTTGTCCAATGCGGCATGCACTTCTGGCGTGTCGTGCCCAGATTCGAAGAACAGCCCTTTGATTTCCAGCACCTTGTCGGCTCGATGGGCCTTGCAGTCCATGCGTCCGACGAAGCTCCCTTTATAGAGAAGCGGCAACGCCAGATAGCCGTAGCGGCGCTTTGGCGCCGGGACGTAACATTCCAACTGATAGTCAAAAGCGAACAGATCGATGAGCCGCTTGCGTTGGATGACCGCATTGTCGAAAGGCGACAGAATCTTTAAGCGATTATCCAGTCGTGGCATGGGCTGCTCGAGCCGTTCAGGTTCGATGTAGTACAGGCTGGCGTTGGGTAATGTGACTGTGACAAGGGTTCCCGACGCGAGTCGTTGTGCCAGCACTGCTTTCATCGCCTGCCGTAGCGCGGCATCGCGTCGGCCATAGGTCGCGCCGACGGCGCTCACCAGTCCATGGCACGCAAGCTGTTGGTCGAGCATATGGCTGGCGCGTTCTTCAATGGTCGGTGGCGTGCTGTCAATGCCCTTAGGCAAGACGCGCTCGGTTAGGTTGTAGGTTTTTTGGAATCCAGCGCGGGATGAAATCATCAGCTCGCCCTCAAAATACAGTGCCTCCACCGCGCGTTTGGCTGGCTTCCAATCCCACCAACCGTTGCTTTTGGTGCGTCGCTCTTCCAAATCCTTTGATGCCAGCGGTCCTTCGTCGGCAATGCGCTTAAGTACTTGAGCCATCAGCTTGCGGTCCTTGGCGTGCCCTCTTCGCAGGGTGCCGTCTTTGACCGCGGCTTTGTCGGATAAGTAATAGCGATATTCGCTGATGGGTAAGTATGCGGCGGCATGGGCCCAGTACTCGAACACCTGAGCGTCTTCCAACAGTTGGTTGCTTTGGTCGGGCGTAAAGTCCGGTACGCGGCTGCGCCAAATGTGGTTATGCGCACGTTCGATCACCGAAATGCTGTCCAGTTGAATATAGCTTAGGTGCTCTATTGCCTTGATCGCTCCGCGAGTGCCTGTTCCAAAGGGGCTGTGGCCAATTAATCCTTGGCTGGCGAGTGCTAAGCGCTTGAGTCGGTCTAAGTCTTTGGTTTTGCTGATCTGCAAAGCGTTGTTTGCCTGCGTTAGTAACGGATGAAAACAGAGGGTCTTACGACTTTAATGGTCGTGAAAAGTCGACCCTGAATCAATGGTGATAATTACAGTGTGTGCCCGGTTGCTCCGACTCGGTGCATTGGTCACAATTTGACGGTCATTTCTCACCGGCCGTTGTTATGTATTTCCGAGCTATCTCATGCATTCGCTTCACGGCCACTGCGCTGTTCAGTCTGACGGTTGTGATAAGCAGTACCGTTTCCGCAAAGGCTCGTGTAGCGGAGCTGGCCGATGGCGGCATGGTCGCCACGCGCTCTTCGTGGGCCTCACAGATCGGTGCCGATATTTTGGGTCGGGGTGGGAACGCTGTGGACGCTGCTGTGGCGATCGGTTTTGGATTAGCCGTGTCTTACCCATCGGCGGGCAATCTAGGCGGTGGCGGGTTCATGGTAATTCGTTTGGCCGACGGCACGGTGATCACCAACGATCATCGCGAGAAGGCGCCAGGGAATGCCTCCAAAGACATGTTTTTGGATGAGAACGGTGATGTGGTTAAGGGCTTATCAACCCGCTCGCATTTGGCCGCAGGAGTGCCCGGTACTGTGGCTGGTCTGCTCGATGTGTTGGAGAAATACGGCACCATGACGCGAGCACAGGTTATGCAACCTGCAATTGAATTGGCTGCCAAGGGTATCGTCTTAGATCGTGACCTTGCAGAAAGTTTCGCTCGACGAGGGGGAGAGTTCGCAAGGTATCCGGCCAGCGCCGCAGTGTTCGCCAAGGAAACCGGGCCCTACCAAATCGGTGATCTGTGGCGGCAACCGGACCTGGCCGCTAGCCTGACGCGCATCAAAGAGCGGGGGAAAGCCGGCTTTTATCAAGGCGAAACAGCGGATTTGCTGGTTGCCGAAATGCAGCGGGGCGGTGGCCTGATCAGTCATGAGGATCTGCAAAGTTATCGATCGGTTTGGCGAGAGCCGATTCGTGGCACCTATCGAGGCCACGAGATTGTGTCAATGCCACCACCGTCGTCTGGGGGTGTGCTGCTGGTGCAAATGCTCAACATGCTGGAAGCCCATGACCTGTCGGCCATGGGTTATGGCAGCGCTCAAGCCATTCACACCATCATTGAAGCAGAACGCCGTGCTTACGCAGACCGAGCCCAGCACTTAGGCGACATGGATTTTTATCCGGTACCGATCGCACAATTGACAGATAAGAAATACGCCAAGGCACGCTTCGCTGATTTTGATTCCGCTAAGGCGGGCTTTAGCGAAGACGTTGAGGCGGGCCAGTTACCCTTCGAGAGTATGGAAACCACCCACGCTTCAGTGATGGATGCAAAGGGCAATGCGGTCGCCTATACCACCACCCTGAACTTGTCCTATGGCAGCAAGATCGTTGTTGCGGGTGCCGGCTTTTTGTTGAATAACGAAATGGACGACTTTTCTGTGAAAGAAAACGTTGCCAATTACTACGGTGTGATTGGACGTGAAGCGAACAGTATCGAGGCCGGAAAGCGTATGCTCAGTTCCATGACGCCGACCATCGTCGTGAAAGACGGCGCACCAATGCTGGTAACGGGCTCGCCGGGTGGCAGCACGATTATCACCACCACCATGCAGGTGATTTTGAACGTAATCGATCATCAAATGAGCCTGTCCGACGCGGTGTCCAGTCCGCGTTTTCATCATCAGTGGCTGCCAGATCGAGTACTGGTGGAGCCCTTCGCATTATCGCCGGATACTCGTGTCGTACTGGAAAGCATGGGTCACGGGCAGCTGCTGGATCTTGGAACACGTTTTTCGCTAGGCGACGCGAATTCTGTCCTGCGTACTGAGCGCGGCTACGAGGGCATGGCAGACCCGCGCAATGCCGGCACTGCCGTCGGCGTGGCGAAACCGTCCGGTGAGTAGATGGGGCGAGGTGAGTCGGTGAGGGGTTTTCTTTGAGCGAACCGATGACGCTACGAGACAAGCTTAGAATCATTATCTTTGAGGCCGACACCAAGGCTGGGCGGGGCTTTGACGTCACGCTGATCGGCATGATTTTGCTCAGCGTGCTGACGGTGATGCTGGACTCGGTACCTCAGATCAACGCCCGGTATGGGCAGCAGCTTTACTATGCAGAGTGGTTTTTTACTGTGCTGTTCACGGTGGAATACGCGGTGCGCCTGTGGTGTATCGAGCACTCGTGGGGTTACGCCAAGAGCTTCTATGGGGTGGTGGACTTACTGAGTGTGCTGCCAACCTATCTCAGTCTGTGGTTCCCGGGGGCCCAATTCTTTTTGGCCGTGCGCATTTTGCGTGTGTTGCGTGTGTTTCGTGTCCTGCGCATGGTGCGCTACGTGGGTGAGGCGGAACTGATTGCCCAAGCATTGGCGGCCAGCCGACGCAAGATCATCGTTTTTGTGGCCTCGGTGCTGGCGCTGATGGTGATTTTTGGCGCGCTGATGTACGTGGTAGAGGGCGGTACCAACCCAGCCTTTGCCAGCATTCCGCACAGTATTTACTGGGCAGTGACCACTATGACGACGGTTGGTTATGGCGACATTACGCCGACTACGCCCCTTGGGCAGTCGCTGGCATCCTTCATCATGATCATGGGTTACGGCATTATCGCTGTGCCAACGGGTATTGTTACTCTTGAACTGAATGAGGCGAATCGTCGCCAAGCCAACACCCGAACCTGCTCCGACTGCTCGGCTGAAGGTCACTCTCGTGAGGCGAGCTATTGTTGGCGGTGTGGCGCGCCGCTCTATCAGCGATCAAGAGATCGTCAGCCCGAAAGCGGTACCAAAGACGAACGCGCCTAGCGGGCTGTTACGGGTCCGACTTTTAACAGATGGGCGTCGATACGATGGGTGACGCTGAATTCGGGTTCGGCAATTTCTCGCAAGAGGTGCTCGTGTTCTGCATCAAAAGCCGCCACCTGATCGGCGTTCAACGTTGCGCCGATGCCTCTTGAGGCCCGAATTCGTCCCATCCAAGCCTCGCGAGTGAAGTGAATCGCCTCGTCGTAATAGAAGTAACCGCAGTAGTGCATTTGCCGAGATAGGCCCGGATAGTTGGGCCGGGTAAGCCCCGTGTAGTTTGCGCCTTGCCAGTCGGGGTTGTGCTGAAGATTCAGTTGTTCACTGGCAGCCGCGCTAGACCCAGCGACAGGAAGCCAGGAAAAATGTGAGATCACTAAGACACCGTCGGGTTTGAGCCAACGGCTTAGATTTTCCATCATTTGCTGGGGGTTAAAGTACAAAAAACACTGATTGGCGGTGACCACATCTAGGCTGTGAGCGGGCGCGTGGGTGGCTTCGGCTGATGCAACCTGAAAATCAACCCGCACTTTGTCTGATTTGGCGAGCGCGGCCGCCATGCGTATCTGCTCCGCTGAGATGTCACTGGCTATGACATGGCACCCTTGTTTCGCCATTTGTCGTGCAATGACTCCGGTACCCGTGCCCAAATCCAGTAACTGTTGGCTCGGTAGGCCGATGTCCAGCGCCTTCAAGCGCCGGTAGAAGCTGGGTGGCGGGCCAGGGCGGTGTCTGGCGTAATCCGTAGAGGTTTTTCCCCAATCGATTCGCTCGTCCTGTTCGCTGGTGAGTTCGTACATACATCGTGCTCCGTTCTAGCATCAATTGCCTGATGCTAGAGGTCGCCGGCGTGGAGCGCGTGTTGGAGTGATGAATGGTCTAAAAGGAAGGATGAACGGACCGCGATAACCAAGTCTCTACAAGATCTCCCAACTAGCGTAGAATTTGCGCCTCGTTGGCGAGCCTACAATCGTCAGTTTCCATCGAATCTAAGGAGTAAAGGTTGTGTTAGAAGCCTATCGTGCCCATGTACAAGAACGTGCTGAGTTGGGAATTCCACCCAAGCCACTGGATCCAGAATGGACAGCTGAGCTGGTTGAGTTACTCAAGTCTCCTCCCGCTGGAGAAGAAGCATTTTTGCTTGATCTGATCGCTAACCGCGTACCGCCGGGTGTCGACGAAGCCGCCTACGTCAAAGCCGGTTTTTTAAGCGCCATTGTGACGGGTGAAGCGAGTTCGCCGCTGATCGATGCGGCAGCGGCAGTGACCTTGCTGGGCAATATGCACGGCGGCTACAACGTCGCGACCTTGGTGAATCTATTGGACGACGATGCGCTGGCGGAAGCGGCCGCTGAAGAACTCAAGAGTACGATTTTAGTGTTTGATGCATTCCACGATGTGGCGGCAAAAGCTGATGCAGGTAATGCGCATGCCAAGGGCGTTATGCAGTCTTGGGCGGACGCCGAATGGTTCTCCAGCAACGATGCTGTGCCCGAAAGCATCAAGGCCGTCGTGTTCAAGGTGACCGGTGAAACGAATACCGATGATCTTTCACCGGCTCAAGACGCGTGGTCTCGCCCAGACATTCCTCTGCACGCTCGTGCCATGTACAAAATGGCGCGGGACGGCCTAACCCCTGAAACACAGGGTGAAGTCGGCCCCATGGCGCAGGTTAAAGCGCTGCAAGAAAGCGGTATGCAGGTGGCCTTCGTCGGCGATGTGGTTGGCACTGGCTCGTCTCGCAAGTCGGCAACCAACTCGGTGCTGTGGTTCTTCGGTGAAGACATGCCCGGCGTACCCAACAAACGTTCTGGCGGCATTTGTATTGGTGACAAAGTTGCACCGATTTTCTTCAACACGATGGAAGATGCGGGCGCTTTAGTGTTTGAAGCGCCAGTGGAAAAACTCGGTTTTGGCGATGTGATCGAAATTCGTCCTTACGACGGTAAGATTCTCAGCGAAAGCGGTGACGTACTGTCTGAGTTCGGCTTTAAATCCGATGTCATCCTCGATGAAGTTCAGGCTGACGGCCGAATCAACCTGATTGTTGGCCGCGGACTCACCCAACGTGCACGCGAGCACATGGGTCTGCCGCCTTCGGATTTGTTCCGTCAACCAACGGCGCCAGAAGCCTCCGACAAGGGCTATACCCTCGCCCAGAAGATGGTGGGACAGGCGTGTGGTGTTGAAGGTGTTCGCCCCGGTACTTACTGTGAACCCAAGATGACAACGGTGGGCTCCCAAGACACCACTGGGCCGATGACCCGGGATGAACTGAAAGACTTGGCCTGTCTCGGCTTTTCAGCGGATTTGGTGATGCAGTCTTTCTGTCACACCGCGGCCTACCCCAAGCCCGTCGATATTGACACGCAGCACAGCCTGCCAGACTTCATCATGAATCGTGGTGGCGTGTCTTTGCGCCCTGGCGACGGCATCATCCACAGCTGGCTCAACCGCATGTTGTTGCCAGACACCGTAGGTACCGGTGGTGATTCCCATACGCGGTTCCCCATGGGTATTTCCTTCCCCGGCGGTTCTGGCTTAGTCGCCTTTGCTGCGGCAACCGGTGTGATGCCCTTGGATATGCCCGAATCGGTACTGGTTCGCTTCAAGGGTGAAATGCAGCCGGGTATTACCTTGCGCGACTTGGTTCACGCGATTCCCTATTACGCCATCAAAGACGGTTTGTTGACCGTAGAGAAGCAAAACAAGAAGAATATTTTCTCCGGGCGCATTTTGGAAATTGAAGGCTTGAACTCACTGACCGTCGAGCAAGCGTTTGAATTGTCCGATGCGTCCGCCGAGCGGTCTGCTGCAGGCTGCACCATCAAAATGGCCGAAGACTCGGTTGCCGAGTACCTGCGATCTAACTGCACGTTGCTGCGTTGGATGATCAGTCAGGGCTATGGCGATGTGCGCACGCTGGAGCGTCGTGTTCAGAAGATGGAAGAGTGGCTGGCTAACCCATCGCTGATGAGCGCCGATGCCGATGCGGAATACGCCGCCGTGATCGAGATTGATCTTGCTGAGGTAAACGAACCGATTGTGTGCTGCCCCAATGATCCAGACGATGCTCGATTGTTGTCAGAGGTGGCGGGTGCCAAAATTGATGAGATTTTCATCGGATCCTGCATGACCAATATCGGTCACTTCCGCGCTGCGGGTAAGCTCCTCGACAAGGCCGACACTGTGGGGGCACGTTTTTGGATTTGTCCGCCCACGCGTATGGATGCCCATACGTTGATGGAAGAGGGCTACTACAACATTTACGGTCGTGTTGGTGCTCGAACCGAGATGCCTGGCTGTTCCCTGTGCATGGGGAATCAGGCGCGGGTACTGGCAGGCGCCACGGTTATGTCGACGTCCACACGTAACTTTCCCAACCGGTTGGGTGATGGCGCTGATGTGTACTTGGCTTCGGCGGAACTGTCGTCGGTTGGCGGTATTTTGGGTCGATTGCCGACACCGGCAGAGTATCTGGAGTACGCGAACAAACTCGACTCCATGTCTAGCGAGATCTATCGCTACATGAACTTCGATCAGATTGAGTCTTTCCACAACGCTGCGGAAGAAGGCAAGCTCATTGCCGCCGAGCAGATTGTTGAAGTCTCTTAAGTAGACGAGCGCCGAGAGTGCTTGATTTGACCCAAAGAAAACGGCCCTCCGGGGTCGTTTTTGATATGGACGGCACGTTACTGGATACGGAAGGGCCTGCTCAACTTGCTTTCGCGCGGGCTATTCAGGACATGGGTTTCGTATTCGACTCCGTCGCCTATGCCCGTTGTCTGGGCACTACGTTTGCAGAAACTCAGGTGATATTGCTCGAAGTGTACGGTGACGAGCTGGATATGCCGGCCTTGGGCAATGCGTGGTCGGCGAACTTTGCAGCCGCCAGCGTCGATACGCCGATAGCACTGCGTCCAGGGATCGGCGATCTGCTGGAGCGGTTGGCAAGCATGAACATTCCGATGGCGGTGGCTACCTCCAATCAGCGGGATATTTGTGAAGACTCTCTGACCGGGTGCGGTATTCGCCCCTTCTTCAATCACTTGGTGTGTGTTGCCGATGTGCGTAATGCGAAACCGGCGCCAGATCCGTATTTGTTAGCGGCAGCTAAGCTTGGACAAAATCCGCTGGATTGCTGGGCGCTGGAAGACTCCGATATCGGTACCCGGGCAGCCCATGGGGCAGGCATGCGAACATTCCAAATTCCCGATGCGCGTCCACCCAGCGAAGCTGTGCTTGCGCTGGGCCATGAGGTGCTGGAAAGTGCGGGGGAACTGTTGGCGCTGCTGTAGCAGCCAAGGCTCCCACTCAACGACAGATACTAGTCTGCAGACAGACCGGCGATTTGTGCTGGCGTCAACTCAAGTGCGCGGGCGACGTGATTGAAGAAGGTCACCTCATAATCACTGACGCGATCGTCGGCGTGGATCACTTCCAACAAAGCGGACAGGGTGTCTGTACGATCCTTGGCGGTGAGCTTGCGTGAGCACTTGTGCAGGTAGCGTTCAAACGGTGCTTTTTCGTACAGACGTGAATTTGCGGCGACACGAACATTGGCAGCGGTGAATTTTTCGCCCGTTCGCGTTTGCAGCACTTCACGCACTTTAGCCACTTCCACGGATTTAATGTTCGAATCCGATGCTGTGGCACGCGCTAGCGTCATCAACAGAACTTCCTTGGCCAATTGCTTTTGCTCGGCCCGGGTCAGGGCAGATCCGCCAAAAAGCTTCTTGATGCCAGCCAGTTTAACAATGCTCATGTGTCCTCTCTCAACTCGTTGTGAACCCGCGCAGTATACCCAGAATCCATTTATGTTGGAGATTCCTGCGTGGCCAAAGTGTCGTTATGGCTATCCGTGTCGCAAAAGTGAGCATTGTTATGCGCCGATCGATACGTGGTTACTGGCCAAATGCCCAAGCTTTAATCAAGTGGTGTGCGATTGCACCGGGGCCCGGTATGCGCAGGTCTGGGTTTTCCCCTCGCACAGCGGCTTGTACAGCTGGCCGCTCGAACCATGCCACGTCGGCCATTTCTTCGCTGTCGATTACGATGTCTTGATGCAGTGCGATGCCATGACAGCCGATCATCAGTGAAGAGGGAAACGGCCATGGTTGCGATGAGTGATAGTTGACGGTGCCGACAGCGATGCCGGCTTCTTCCATCACTTCTCGTCGAACCGCCTCCTCTAATGACTCGCCCTGATCGACAAAGCCGGCGAGTGCAGAATAAAAGTTGCTATCAGCCATTCGACCTTGGGACTTGCCGAGTAAGCAGCGTTCGCCCTTAGCATCGTCCTGTATCAGCATAATTGCTACTGGATCCGTACGCGGAAAAATGTGTTTACCGCAGCCATCACAGTGGCGAACCTGTCCGCCGCGAGCCGCTCGCGATGGCTGCGCGCAAACAGCGCAATAGGGATTTCGCTGATGCCAATCCAGCATGGCCCTTGCTTGACTGACGATGCCTGCCTCCGCTACGTCCAGGCCGGAAGCCGCTTGCCGACAGTCGGTAAAGGCCGCGACGTCGCCAATGGGATTGTCTTCTTCTTTGTCGTCTTTAAGACTGGCCGCAAAGTGACCCTGATCGTTCTGAATGCCAAGAAAGACGACCTGCCCAAGTGGCCAGGGCAGGTCTTCTTGGCTCACCCAGGCCAGACTGCCGTTGGAGTCTGTAGCAACTTTCAGTTTGTGAAAGAGCAGAAAACGGCTGCTGTCACTGTGCTGCAGCGCCTCGAGAGCCACCGTGTCTTTGCGCAGGTGCTGGGCGCGATCCAACGGATTGCCGGCGAAGGTGTGGACGAGAGTTGGATCCATTATGTTCATCAAGTCAGCCTAACAAGACCGGCAGGGGGGATCACATGTTTTTCTTGGTCGATGTTGGTGGCTTTTCACTGGACGAAATGGGGTATTCTCAGTAACTCAGCCAATCGACTTCGAATAGGAATGTCATGACAGATACGATTGAACGCATCGCATTCGGAACCACCAACCACCTAAGCAGCAGGGCAATCTTTGGTGCAGCCGCTCTTGGCGCGATGACTCAAGATCGTGCAGATCGAACCATGGATCTGGTGGCAACTTGGGGGTTGAACCATATTGATGTGGCGGCCAGTTACGGCGACGCAGAACTGCGTTTGGCGCCGTGGCTAAAGCACAACCGTGAGTCGATTTTTTTGGCTACCAAGACTGGGCACCGCACTTACAAAGAAGCCAAAGCACAGCTGCATGCTTCCTTGGAACGCATGCAGGTCGACCAGATCGACCTGATTCAAATGCACAACCTCACCCAAGCGGATCAGTGGGAAGTGGCCATGGGACCTGGCGGTGCCTTGGAGGCGTTGGTAGAAGCGAAGGAAGAGGGCTTGGTGCGCTTTTTGGGCGTGACTGGGCATGGTACCTATGCGCCCGCCATGCACATGCAAAGCTTGGAAGCGTTTGCTTTTGACTCGATCCTTGTGCCCTACAGTTTCATCATGATGCAACAGCCTCAGTACGCTCATGACTTTGAGGCCCTGTATACCATGTGTCAGGCGCGAGGCGTCGCCATGCAGACGATTAAGGGCATTGCGGCCCGGCGTTGGCAGGACGGCGATGAAGAAAAACGTTTCAGCTGGTACCGGCCGATCACCGACGCCGAAGCAATGAAGCGCGCGATAGATTACGTACTGAATCGAAAGAATGTGTTCATTAACACCAGTAGCGACGCAACGTTGCTGGAACCAGCGCTTAAATGCATCGCCCAGCCTAGGGCCGAGAGCGATTTGCAGCTGCTGGCGCGGGACGCTGAGCGTTTGGGTATTGAGCCACTGTTTATTCGAGACGTGTCTGACGATGTGATTGTCAGTGCGGGATAACTGCAACGTTCTGATTACCGGGGCGATTTGAGAGATAAAAGGAGAGACATCATGTCAGCACAGAGCAACTGGCAAGTACGCCGACTGGCGGGGTCGTTAGGCGCCGAGATAACCGGCCTGGATCTGAACGAGATTGCGGCGGGTGACGAGGCAGGCATTGAGGCAGTGATGGCCCAATTGCTGGAGCATCAGGTCATTTTTTTCCCCGGCCAGAACATGGATATCGACAGCCACGTAGCCTTGGGCAAGCGTTTCGGCAAGGTAGAGAATCACCCCAATCTCAAGAATCCATTTACCCAGCACGACGAAGTCTTCGAGCTGGCTGCCACCCAAGGCGGGGTGGCGGATGAATGGCATACCGACATAACTTTCGAGGATCAACCGTCCATCCTGTCCATTCTGCACATGGTGACCTGCCCCGAATTTGGCGGCGACACCATGTGGACGAATTTGAATCAGGCCTACCAGGAATTGTCGCCGCCCATGCGGGCGCTCTGCGACGGTTTGACTGCCCTGCACGACGCGCACCCCCACAACCGCGAGGATAAAATGGCTGTTCATCCAGTGGTGCGTGTGCACCCCGAGACCGGTGCCAAGGCGCTGTACGTCAACGAGCACTTTACTCGTCGCTTGGTGGAAATGAACGCCACAGAAAGTAAGGTGGTTTTGGATTATTTGACGAGTTGGGTAAAAAATCCGCGTTTTACTGTTCGCTACCATTGGACCCCTGGCACGATTGCCATTTGGGATAACCGCTGTACCCAGCACTTTGTGCTCAACGACTTTGAAGGCGAGCGCATCATTCAGCGGGTTACGGTTATGGGTGATATCGTGGAGCCGGCGCAGCCGAGTCCCTGGGAGTCCTGGGTTCGCCCCGGCCGGCTATCGGCCACCACGCGATTGGATCGGCAGCTCAACCGCTACATGAAAAATAGGGCAGCGGAGTCTGCCGAGTCCTGAGGTCAGGCTTCGGGGTATAGATTCACCACCGGGATGACGTGGCCTGGTTCTTTTTTCGCCAAGCCCTCGTTCAGCGAGCCGGACCGAAAGCCACCCAAATCCAGTGCCACAAAACGATAGCCCAAGGCTTGGATCTCGCGCTGCAGCACATCGTGCTGTTCGACAGCCAAGGCAAATTCGTCGGTCAGTATTTCCAGTCTTGCCACGTCGCCATGATGACGCACACGAAACTGGCTGAATCCCAAGTCCGCCAACACGTTTTCGGCGGCCTCAACCTGAGCCAGTAGCGTCTGATTGATGGCGGTGCCATAGGGGAAGCGGCTGGACAAGCACGCGGCCTGTGGCTTTTCCGCGTTCTCCAATCCCAGTGTTTTGGCCAGTGCGCGGATGTCTGTCTTGTGAAACCCCGCTGCCACGAGAGGAGACTTTACATCGTGATTGTCGGCGGCAATCAGCCCCGGCCGGTGGTCGCCCATGTCATCGAGGTTGGTGCCGTTGAGAATATGCGCAAAGCCTTGGGCTGCGGCAATTTCTGCCAGCTCGGTGTACAACGATGTTTTGCAATGAAAACACCGGTTGGTTGGGTTCGCTCGATAATCCGCTTTGCTGAGTTCGTCGGTGACGATGATACGGTGTGCAATGCCCCAATCCTCGCTGAGTTTTTTCGACAAGGCCAAGTCCGTGCGTTTTAAACTCGCGGAACCGGAGGTGACAGCCAGCGCTCGGTCGCCCAGAACTTGACCTGCCACAAAGGCGACTAAAGAGCTGTCGATGCCACCGGAAAACGCGACGACCGCGCTCGTGTAGCCTCCTACGATTTCTTTGAGTCGTTGGTACTTATGTTCAAGTTCGTTTGTCATGGCGTTTGCAGTCATTTGTGTGCGTTGGAGATCGTTTTCATTCTTCAGAGCCGATTGATTCGATTGGCAAGAAAGCCGGCCCCGAAGCCGTTGTCGATGTTGACCACGCTCACCCCGGACGCGCAACTGGTCATCATGCCCAGCAAGGCGGCCACGCCATCAAAAGCTGCGCCGTAACCGACACTGGTGGGAACGGCGATGATCGGCTTATCAACCAAGCCGCCGACCACGCTGGGCAGGGCGCCCTCCATGCCAGCCACGACAATAAGCACTCGGGCACTGCGTAGGTCGTCCAGTCGCGCAAGCAAGCGGTGCAGGCCTGCTACGCCAACGTCGTAAATTCGCTCTACCGTGTTGCCGTAAAACTCGGCGGTAAGAGCCGCTTCCTCTGCAACATGCATATCCGACGTGCCGGCACTGACCACGGCAATGGTGTTGCCCAAGGCCGCAGGTGGCGATTGGTGCCACCAGAGCAGTTGCGACATAGGGTGGTATTCAGTGTCCGCGGGCAGACATTCCAGCTGATTAAAGGTGGCTTGATCCAACCGAGTGACCAGTACGCTGCTGCCTTGTTCCACCATGCTACCGACGATGTCGGAAATCTGCCCCGCGCTTTTACCGGCACCGAAGATCACCTCTGGGGACCCGGTACGCCGGGCTCGGTCGGTATCCAGTACGGTATGCCCGAGATCTGTGAAGAAGTGAGCGCGTATTTGCCGCGCCGTCTCCTCACCGTCGATGCTGCCTTCTTTGAATGCTGCCAGCAGCGCCTGAATATCCATGACTACTGGTGTTTGTTTACCGTGCCAGCGTCCTGCAGTGCCGCAATAGCGGACGCGTCCATACCAAAGTCGCGCAAAATCTGTTCGCTGTGTTGGCCAAGCAGCGGGGCGGGTCCCTGAGGTTTGACGTCAGCCGTGGCAAACCGCATGGGGATATTGACGGTGTTGTAGGTGCCCAGTTCCGGGTGTTCGATGGTCGGGAACATGCCGAGTTCTTGGGCATGCGGGTCTTGGGGGACTTCATGCAGGCCCATGACCGGACCCCAGATCAAGCCGGCTTCATCGAAAATTTTGCCCCATTCATCCCGGGACTTGGCGGCCAGGGTCTGATCAAAAATACCAATCAGCTCGGCCATGTTTTTGTATCGGGCCTTAGGATCGATGAAGCGTTCATCTTCGATGATGTCATCGAGGCCAATTGCCTTGCACAGCCGTGACCAGTAAACGGCATCTGGCAGCATGTTAAAGACCACCCAGTTGCCGTCGCCGCAGGGGAAGCGGTTTCCGGTAATGGTGAGTAGCTGATCCCGGCGACGTTTTCGCACGGGCATATGGTCCACGGCGGTTACCGCGTAGTCCGATGCCTGAGTCCATACTGCGGCTTCGTAAAGCGAGGTTTCCACCACTTGGCCCTCGCCGGTTTTTTCCGCCAGCCGCAGGGCACCCAAAATAGCGCCGACCATGGCAAGGCCCGTGGTGTGATCGCCTTGCGCAGGGCGTGCCATGGGCACCAAGCCGTCTTCGCCTTCGCGCATGGAATCGTACAAACCAGAGCGTCCAAAGAATGCGGTAACGTCATAACCCGGACGCCAGGCGTCTGGGCCACTGGTGCCGTAGCCGGTTAGAGTCGCGTGAACAAGCTTAGGGTTTGCCTTGAACAGACTGTCGGGATCCAGACCAAACTTCTGCTGTCGCTTGCTGAGCAGATTACACATGAAAATGTCGGCTTTTCGCGCCAACTGACGGACCAACTCGGCGCCCTCAGGCTGATCTAGAGCAACAGCAATAGACTCTTTGCCGCGATTGTCGACATCGAACTGAAAGTCGTAGTCTTTGAACGCCGCGTCAAAACGATCTCCCTTGACCGGGCGACTCATGCCTCGCATGGGATCACCTGAGATGGGCTCGATTTTGATGACCCGAGCGCCCATGTCCGCCAACACAGCGCCAGCACTCGGCGCCGCCATCCAATTGTCAATTTCCAGTACAACGACATCGTCTAATGGTGCGGCCATGCTCGGTCTCTCCCCGTAAATACAAAGCATGGATTACATCGAAGGGAAGGGGATGGTGCAAGGGTTATCCAAACAGACAGGTGCCGCCGCTAAGAGAATCGCCCGGCATTTGGAGATGGTCTCGACGAGCTCAAGTTTTTCTGGGCTGGAGCTCAGGGTCTAACGTGCACTGGACCCTCGTGGTATCAGGGACTCGTTTGTGCACAGCGATGTCGTTCGCTACCTCAAAGACGACATACCCATCGTATCCAATGCTCGCAACATCCGCTTAAGCGCAAAATGCCGATAACTGTTGAGAATAAGTTCCTCGGCTTCCTCCTTGTCCGCTTTCTGGTGGATGTCCAGATTCAGCCAGCCCCGATGGCCAATGTACTGGGGGATTCGATATCGTGGATCGGCAGTGCGCAGGGCTTGTTCTTCTCCCCCGGTCCAAACGCTCAGTTCCAGTTTGCCTTGGTAAAAATGCAGCGTGCAGAAGGTCTTCTTGCCAGCGCGGAAACTGGGCGCGCCAAACTGCTGATCTTGGCGTGTTTCGGGTAGGGCCAGGCAGTATTCGGCGATCTGTGCCTGAACGGCAGCAAGCTCCGGCTTCTGGAAGGGGTCAAAGACCGCTGGGTCGAGGCCCTCGGTAGGTGGTTCGATACAGACCGGTTCGGGCTGTTCCGCAAGCACCTTGGCGGTTGCGATGTGGGCGTAAGCCTCATAGATCCGTTGGCTGATGATCTGCCAGTCGAGACCTCTGTCGAGGTTCAGGCCCAGCCAGCCCCTGGGCCCGACGTAGGGTGGCACAAAGTAGAGGGCCTGATTTTCCTCTACGTAGAACCGTTGCGCGCCGGGTGGGCTGTTGAGCCATAGCGCAATGCGGCCATCGCCGTGATGATTGATTTGATAGATGGCGAAGGTCTTGTTGGCAACCCTGAAATTTGGGCTTCCTCGGCTGACCACCTCGGAAACGTCGCGCATTCCAAGACAAACTTCGCGTACGGCATCGCTGATGTTCTTGCTCATTAATCTTTGTTCCGCTGGAAATTGACTGGCGTGTTAGACTACCGGGCTTCTCACCTCGGCCATACTTTTGCAACAAGCTGTTACTCAAAAAGCCACACCATTTCTCGGTTGGAAGATGGTTCTCGTGGCCTTTTGCATCGACTTTGTCGCTGTTGGATTCTTTTTTTACTCCTACGGCGTGTTTTTTAAAGCCATCGCAGAAGATTTTGGCGGCTCTCGGCTGGGTGTCGCCATTGGCCTGACGGTTACTAACGCGGTGGGTGCCATCGCCGCACCCTATGTGGGGCGTGCGCTAGATAAGTATCCGCTGCGTAATGTGATGGGTATTGGGGCCCTGTTTATGGCTTTTGGTTTCCTTGGCTTGTCCTTTGTGCAAAACGAGCTGCAGTTTTATTTGGTGCTGGGCTTGTTCATCGGATTTGGGGCCAGCAGCATGGGCAACCTGGCCACCAGTAAGCTGGTGACCAACTGGTTCGACAAGCGTCGGGGCACGGCGCTTGGTATCGCGGCGGCCGGAGTGTCATTGTCCGGTGTGATCATGCCGTACATCAGTGCAGAACTGATAGAGAACTTTGGCTGGCGTCAGGGCTTTTTGGTTTACAGCGCCTTTACCTTTCTTGTGGTGGTGCCGCTGATTTTTCGTCTGGTGATTTCTCGACCCGAGGATGTTGGGCTGCGACCCGATGGCGCGATGCCGATCAAATTCGACGACGGCACCATCGTGCCGCCAGTGGAAAAAACGCCACCTAAGATGCGCCTGTTGGAGCTGTTCAAAGAACATAACTTTCGCATGATCGTCCTGACCTTTTCGCTGCTCTTCTGCAGCATGAGCGCCACGTTGACACATATGATTCCGCGACTCACAGACTTTGGGTATACCCTGGTCGAGGCGTCCCTAGTGATGTCGCTGTGCGCGGGTTTTGGTGTCGTCGGGAAGCTGAGCTTTGGTTGGCTGAGCGATCGGCTCAGTGTTCGCAAGGTAATGGCCATCGTCATTTTTATGCAGTTCACCGGCCAATATCTGATGTTCAGTTCGTTGGATTACCTGACGTTTGCCGTTGGTGCCAGCATGTTTGGTTACGGTGTCGGTGGCGTTGTACCCATGCACGGTGCTGTGGTCGGCAAAACCTTCGGGCGGGACCGTTTTGGTGCGGTATTGGGGCTAATGCGCCCTGCGATGTTTCCAATTCAAATCCTTGGCGTGCCCTTTGCGGGTTGGATTTTTGATGTCACCGGGTCTTATGACATCGCGTTTCAGGTGTTCCTTGGTTTGTATTTCTTAGCGGCGTTAGCGGTGTCGTTCTACCGTCAGCCGGCCAAAACCGTCACGTAGGCGTTTCGGCGGTACGCTTTCAGGATGAGTCGCAACGGCTGGCTAAAAACGCGATTTCAGCAGCTGAATTTCGGGGCTACCCTGACTGACGCACCTTAGCCGCACGGCGTCTCCCAGCGCGTGTTCCGCCACGTAGGGTTCAAAACTGACGGTGGTGAAGGGCTTGATGTCGTCGAATTCCAGTTCAACGGTAAAGCCTTCGACCACTGGCAGCACGGTGACGGCACTGACGTTGGTCAACATTTCTGCCAGCTCTGCGGTGAGCGCTTGTTGTGAAGAGCGATCGGCACCCACCCCGCGAACCAGATATTTCAGTAGGCAGGGTTGCCGCTGGCGAATGTGTTCAGACATGAATCCTGCTTATCGGTAAAAGAGAGTTCGCAGCGGTGTGTTGTTAGGCGTTCTTCCAGATTGGCGCACGTTTTTCCAGAAAGGCGTTTACCCCTTCACGCTGATCTTCGGTGCTGAACAGATCAACAAATTTTTCGCGTTCATAAGGCAAGGCGTCGCCCACTGCATTGTCGCGTGCCTGATGAATGAGCTCTTTGCAGTAGGTCACTGAAATGGGGCTTTGCTGGGCAACTTGGGCTGCTAGTGCTAAGGCGCGCTCTTTCGCGCCACCGGTAGCGACCACTTCCTCGACGAGGCCTATACGCTCGGCGGTTTCGGCGTTCACGCGTTCACCGCACAAAATCATTTTCTTCGCCCATCCCTCGCCGACTAACCACGAGAGGCGTTGGGTGCCGCCGGCGCAGGGCAGCAAACCCACCTTGGGTTCGGGCAGTGCCATCTGGGCCTGAGTTTCAGCGATGCGAATATCACAGGCGAGGCAGGCTTCTAGGCCGCCACCCATGGCGAAGCCGTTGATCGCAGCGATGGAGACGCCGCGAAAGTTCGCCAGACACTCAAACCCTTTGCCAAAAAACTCCGCCATCTGGCGTGCGTTGTCCGGATCGCCGTCGGCGAACAGATTCAGGTCGGCACCGGCAGAGAAGAATTTTTCTCCTTGTCCGGTAATCACTAAGGCGAAAATGTTCTTGTCTGCGTTCAGCGCGTCGATCAGTGCGGCCAGCGCAGGCAGACTCTCGGTATCCCAAGTGTTGGCGCCGGGATTGTCGATGGTGATCAGCGCGGTGTGATCAATGATCTCAACGATGAGTTTGTCTGATGTGCTGATGCTCATTGAATAACCTCCAGTGCACCGGCCATCAGCATGCGACGAGAAATGATTACCCGCATGATTTGGTTGGTGCCTTCTAAAATTTGATGTACTCGCGTATCCCGCACGTAGCGCTCCATGGGATATTCCCTCAAATAACCGTAGCCCCCCAGCAACTGCAGGGCGTTGTTGCAGACGTTAAAGCCCGCGTCTGTGGCGAAGCGTTTTGCCATGGCGCAGTAGGTGCCTGCTTGGCCGTCACCGCTGTCGAGCTTGCTGGCTGCCAGTCGAATCATCTGCCGTGCAGCCACCAGTTCCGTGAGCATGTCTGACAATGCGAACTGTGTCGCTTGAAAATCAGCGATGGCTTGGCCGAATTGGTTGCGTTCCTGTACGTAGGCAGTGGCGTCTTCTAAGGCCTTTTGGGCTGTGCCAACGCTGCAGGTGGCGATGTTGATTCTGCCACCATCCAGGCCGTCCATGGCGATGGCAAACCCCTGGCCTTCGTCGCCGAGTCGATTCCTCTTGGGTACGCGGACATCGTCGAAAGTAATGGCTCGGGTGGGCTGGGCATTCCAGCCCATTTTGTGTTCGTTTTTGCCATAGCTGATGCCGTCGGCATCTGCGGGTACCAAAATTGCCGTGACACCCTTGGGGCCAGCATCGCCGGTGCGCAGCATCAGAACCAAGACGTCGGTTTCTCCGGCACCTGAGATAAACGCCTTGCTACCGTTGATGACGTAATGGTCACCGTCGGATTCTGCTCTGGTTCGCAGGGCGGCAGCGTCGGAACCGGCTCCTGGTTCGGTCAAACAATACGAGGCCAGTTTGGTTCCCGAAACCAAGTCAGGGCACCACTCGTCAATGACTTCCTGTTGGCAGTAGCGGCCGATCATGTTGGTCGCCATGTTGTGAATGGTGAGAAACGCGGCGGTAGTTGTGCAGCCTTTGGCCAGCTCTTCGACGATGAGGCTGGCGTCCAATCGCGGCATGGCCAATCCGCCGGCATGCTCTGGTGTGTACATGCCCATAAAACCCAGTTCACCAGCCTGACGCAGTGCGCCCTTGGCGAAGTGGCTGTTCGCATCCCATTCAGCGGCGTATGGCGCTAACTGATCCTGAGCGAATGCTCTTGCAGTAGCGACGAAGCCTTGCTGTTCTTCATTGAGGGCGAAATCCATCGTCTCTCCTAGCGGATATCGTTAAGGGCCATGAGTGTAGTACAGCAGGGGCTTCGCATCATCACGTCGCTTGTTGCAGCAGTTTGGGCGGTTTGGCGAACCAAAAGCATAGGCCACCGGCCAAGGAGCAAAACGCAATGCATTTAAACGCCAAATCGTAGTTGCCGTAAATGTCGAACATGATGCCCGAAAACAATGGCCCCAAGGTCATGCCGATCATCACGATCAGTGAGGAGATCCCCATGATCGTGCCAAACGATTTTGGACCGAAGTAGTCGGCCCGCAAAGCCACCATCAATGGTGCTCGGACGCCCCAGGCCAGTCCGTGGGCTGCAGCAAAGACAAAAACAAGGCTTGGCTCGGCACCGTAGGTTAGGGCGAGCAGTCCAATAAAGTGGCCCATCATGCACAGTGTGCAAATGGTGCGTTTGTCGAAACGGTCGCCAATGATACCCCCAAGAAATAGCCCGCCCATTTGTACCGCGGTCATCAGCGCAAAAACGAAGCCGGCGTTGACTGGTGAGTAATCGAGGTCAAAGGTCAAATACGGGATGAGGTGGGCCAGCATGGAAGAAACCGTAAGCAGGGACAGGGCATGGCCGGTTGAGATGAGCCAAAACGAGGGTTCTCGGACGGCCTGACGCCAGGTGAGGCTGATCTGATTTGCTCTACTGACCGCGGTGTCACTATCGGTTTCATCGTTGGCTTCGTCACTTGTAGCCCGAACGCCGTCAGGCACTTCACCATAGTCTTCTGGCCGGTGTCGGACGAGACTGACCAGCGGGATGCCGACGACCAAGATTAAAAAGCCCGAATACAGCGCCATGGAACGCCAGCCAAAGGCTTCTAACCCCATCATGACAAATGGCACGCACAACCCGCCGGCTGAAAAGCCGATTTGTGACATGGCGATGGCTTTGGCACGGTGGGCGTCGAACCAACTGACGATAGACACCATGAGGGTGGCAAAACCGCCGAGGCTAGACCCTAGCGCAATCAGTATGAAGGCGACAAAGTAGGTGGTAATGGATTCCACCAAGCTGAAGGTGAAGAAGCCGATACTGAAAATAACCGTACCGATGATCAGGATACGACGGGGCCCGTAGCGATCAACCAACCAGCCTTGGAATGGCCCCAACAGGCCGCTTTCCAGCCGCGTTAGTGCAAACGCCAGCGACAGCACAGACATACTCCAGCCAAAGTCTGCCTGCAGTTTGAGGGCGTAGCCGCCGTAAGAGTGCATCCATGTCAGGGCAGCCAGCCACTGCACGCCAGCGCAAGCGGCGACAATCCACCAGCCATAGAACACTTTGCCGCCGGGGCGGAAGATGTTGTTTAGGCGAAGATGGAAGCGTGCGAGAGCGGATGACATAGGCTCATAATACGGACGGGTGACGTCGCTGACGAGATTGACAGTGTGTTCATTTCTTGCCGTCAGTAAATTGAATTGGAGCGTATTTGAATGAGCGACCGTAATTCCACTGCGGAACTGAACTCGGGTCAGGCCTTGGTGCTGTCCGGCGGTGGTGCTAGGGCCGCTTATCAAGTGGGTTGTTTGCGCGCTCTGTCTCAAGCACTGCCCAACTATCGACCGCAAATTCTCACAGGAGTATCGGCCGGTGCGATCAATGCCTCTCATCTGGCGGCCTTTCAGGGCAGCTGGCGGGACAGCGTTGAAGCGTTGGTGAGCCTTTGGCAGCAGATGCAAACCGAAAAGGTATATCGCACGGGCTTAGGCCCGATGATGGGTCGAATGGCCCACTGGGGTTTGCACTTTGTGAGTGGTGGTCGCTTGGGGCGCAAGGACATTCGCGGCATGGTGCAAAACGCGCCGCTGCGGTCGTACTTAGAGCAGCATCTGGCGCCTGATGCCGCGACCGGCGAGATTTGTGGGGTCGATCAAAACCTTGCCGATGGCTGGTTGAAAGCCCTCGCGGTGATGACGACAAATTACGCCAGTGGTCGCTCGGAGGCGTGGGTCGATACGCTCGAAGAAACCATCTGGAGCGGCAGCCAGGTTTCCGCACGGCGAACCTCGCTGACCATAGACCATGTAATGGCTTCCGCTGCTTTGCCCTTTTTCTTTCCCGCGGTCAGGCTTCGCAATCATTGGCATGGGGATGGTGGTGTGCGACTGGCTGCGCCGTTGTCGCCCGCACTGCGCTTGGGCGCGAAACGAATTCTGGCCGTGTCACCGAGGGCGAAGCCTCAAGACCCCGTCGAAGGTCTGGTCACCTCTTACCCCTCACCGGGGCAGGTGGCTGGAGTAATGCTTAACGCAGTGTTCCTTGACTTGTTGGACTTTGATGCGATGCAAATGCAGCGTATCAATGACCTCCTGCGGCGGATTCCGAAACAAAACTGGGGCAATCAACGTCAGGTGGATGTGATGGTCTTGCGCCCACAACAGGATCTTGGGCAAATTGCCCGGGAGTCCCAGCCAGAAATGCCCGGCGCCTTTCGGTTTTTTGCCGGCGGGTTTGGTGGCCGCAATGAGCCCACAGCTGACGCCTTAAGTATGGTGAACTTCGAGCCCGGATACATTGGTCAGTTGATTGAGTTCGGCGAGCAGGACACGCGCGAACGCATGGACGAAATTGAAGCGTTTCTGCGAGGGGAAGATGCTTAGTCCAGCGCGGCTGATGAATTCATACAGTTAGCGTAGTAGGTGATCGTGCCGGGCCAATCCGAAAAGATACCGCGCACGCCGACATCCTTGGCTAAGACATGGAGCACCTGCAGCACCTCGCTAGGGGAGGTCATGGCGCTGTGAATCGGGGCGTACATCCAGTTCGCAGGATCGGTTGGATCCCCCGCTTCGAATGTCCAGGTAATGATCTCAAGGTCCGCCGCCTTAGCCTGAAGTGCGTAGTCACTGGGCACGATGCGTCCCTCGTTATCGAGGGTGAGCAGCATGGGTAGGGGGGGCGAAATGATCCGTAAGCCGCTGTCTCGCAGCGCCTTGAAGTCTGCCTGACTGCTGCTGAAATTTTGTGAGCGACCGCGAGGGTCGAGCCAGACCGCTTGGTCGGCAAATGTTGGGTGGGACTCGATCCAGTGCCAGACATCACTAGGGTTAAAAGACTGTGGGTAGACCCGGCTAGGGTCAATGCCGGCTGCCTGATATTCCGCTATCAGTTTGTTTGCGTAGGCTGCTTGGGTAAAACCTGGAGCGAAAGGCATGGGTACTGCAGGACGCTTAAGTTCTGGGGTGAATTTTCTGCCCAGTTCGTCAATCAGTTCGATGCTTTCGGCGTGGGTCATCAAGGTGCCGCAGGCGAGGGGATCGGCAACCACCGGTGACTGGAGTGGCAGAAGAAACGCTTGCAGAGTTTTGGCTTTCGGGTTGCTGCGGTCGGGCCGGGCACAAAGGGTTTGAAATTCACTTAAGGTGATGTCTGACGTGCAGCAGGTCGCGCCAGCCTGCTGGGATTCGGTGGCTGGCTGGAATGGTGTCGAACACTTTGCTGCCAGAGGGGTCCGTAGAATATTGGTGGTGGTGGCGAGGTCGCATTGAGAGTGTCGGCAGACCAATTCAAGGTCCTTAGTAAAGGTGACATCGCATTCGATGATGCCAGCCCCTTGTTCGGCGGCGGCGATGTAGCCTTCGCGGCTATGCTCTGGATAACCCAAGGGTGCGCCGCGGTGAGCGATGGCGAAGTCTGTGGGATAAAAGTCCGCCGTTGCGCAGCTTTGCAGCTGTTGTTTTAGCGCTTTGTCGGCCAACCCTTCGCTCAGTGCCAAGGCGCGTTTGGTAGGATCGATCGTCGCTTGCGCCGAGCCAAATCCGCACAGGGATGCGATCAGTAGTAAGGTTGAGGTTCTAGGCAACAGAGCGTTCATCAGATGTTTTATTTATCTCGAAGAAGAATGATCAGACAATACCATTGTTATTGTGTCCGAATGACGACAGGGATCTAATGCGCCGTGTGCTAGTCATTCAAAGTGCCGCGGCGGATGCTCCCGCTTGGCAGCGGCGTTGTATGGACAGTGTTCGGGCATGGGCGGATAGCGCAGGCTATGCCTACAGTTTTCTTGGGGATGAACTCTTCGATCAAGTGCCGGACTGGTACATGAAGAAGGTGCGTGGGCGCATGCCAATTGCAGCGGACTTGGGCCGGCTGCAATGGATCGAACGGCTGTTGTCCGAGGGCTATTCCTGGGTGCTGTGGTTCGACGCGGATGTCTTGGTATTCGCCCCAAGCCGGCTCGATATCCCGCTGGGTCAAAGCTGTATTTTTGGGCAAGAGCATTGGGTGCAAGCCAAGTCCAATGGCGAGTCGGATAACAAATCGAAAGACGGTGCTCGCTGGGTGGTACGCAAAAACATTCACAACGCCTTTGCGGCATTTCCCAAGGGTTGTCCGGTACTGCCGTTTCTTGTTGATCTTGTTCTTCGCATGATGAAACGGGTTGATCCAGATTATATTGCGCCCCAAATGATGGGTCCGAAGCTGCTGTCGAGTCTGCACAGTCTGGCAGCGTTTGATTACGTAGCAGACGTCGGTGCGCTGTCACCCGATGTGCTTCGCGAGATCGCCACGGGCTCCGGCAACGGGGCGCTCCAGGCGCTGTGTGATGCACAACCCAAACCGCTGTTCGCTGCAAATCTATGTGCCAGCCTAGTCTCTGAACTGCTTCTCCCTGACGGTTGTGTGCAGGATTCCGCGCCTGCGCAAATCGATCGAGTCATAGACCGCTTGATGGCCTGTGGGGAGGGTTTGGTCCAACCCGGTGATCTTGGCGCTTGATACCCGGCAGCACCTTACATAGTCTGACGGGCTGATTTATTACGACCGCTCAGGAGAAGCTTATGTCTGGTACACCCATCGAAAATGCGATTGAAACGCTCAACGCCCAAATTGGCCAGCCTTCGGAACCCACGGACTGGTTTGAAATTACTCAGGAACGAGTGAATACCTTTGCCGATGCTACGCTGGACCAGCAGTGGATTCATGTCGACCCTGAGCGAGCCAAGGAGGGGCCCTTTGGTGCACCGATTGCCCACGGTCAGTTGACTCTGTCCATAATGAGTTTTTTGCCTGGCGGTGCTGGCGTTGGCTTGCCAGCATTGGATGGCATGAAGCTCGGTATTAACTATGGCTGGAACAAAGTGCGTTTTATGAACCCTGTTCAGGTTGGCGCGAAAATTCGTACCGTTGGCAAGCTACTGAGTGTGGAAGAAAAAACTGGCATGCTTGAAGTCATTAACGAAATGACCGTTGAAATCGAAGGCGCAGATAAGCCAGCCTGTGTAGCGCAAAGCGTTCTACGCATTGTTTTCTAAGTTAGCCCTTTCCTGACTAAATCGCAGTCGTTGCGGTTCTTTGTGCGCAACGACTGTGATTCAGGCACTATGTCGCCATGTTTACTTACTTGAACCCTGATGTCCGTCAGCGCCTGATCGCCGACGGCAAGCTCACCCGTATCGATGCTGACGGTCGGTCTATTGACGTGGATCATCAGGAACCCCCTAACGAACTTGCCATCAACTTGATGGGCCCCATTCCCTTACCGATCAAACTGCCGGGAGTGGATACCACTGTTCGTTGGTACGCTGCAGTGCGCAGCACCGAACTGCGCGGTGTGGAAGCCTTGGCCGCGGATCTGAATGCTCGTGGTGGACAGCATTTGTTCGCCCACTTGGTTTCCCCCTTGGCAGTGAACAGCGTGCTGGTGATTGGTGAGCCCGGCGAAAATCCGCTAGTGCGAGTGCACAGCAATTGTCTTACTGGCGACGTGTTCGGATCTGAACGTTGCGACTGCGGACCTCAGTTAGCGTCTGCCATTAGCCGAATCGACGAAGAAGCCTCAGGCGGTTACCTGATCTATATGGCAGGTCACGAGGGACGCGGAATCGGTCTTTGGGCCAAGGCGGCAACCTATCTGCTGCAGGACGCTGGAGAAAATACGTATCAAGCAAATCGCAGCCTAGGATTGCCAGACGACTGTCGGGACTTTACCGACGCGGCGGTTTTGCTGAAGCACTTTGTCGGTGAAAAAGCGTTCCGACTGTTAACAAATAACCCAAAGAAAATAGAGGATCTGGCTGCCCATGGCCTGAATCAGGTCACTCGTGAAAAACACGTCACCGGCGTCGGAGAGTGGAACAAGCGCTACCTCAATGCCAAGCGAGACTGGGGTCATGGCTTAGCCGAAGAAGATTTGAATTAATGTTACGGCGCGCTCTTGCTGTATGTTTGGTTGCTCTTGTTAGCTGTGCGTCTAGTCACGCCACTGATCTTCGCATCAATCACATTCAGTTCGTGGGCAGTCACAACAGCTACAAGCAATCGATGTCTGGTGGTTATCGGGCATTGCTCGGCTTGATCGATGAAGACGTCGCTAAGGCGCTGGACTATCAGCATCCGCCACTGCGGGATCAGCTTGACGCGGGGCTACGTAAACTCGAGTTGGATGTGTTTTATCAAACAGATCCCACTGAATTTCCAGTAGGGCACATACAAGTCATCGACATGAACAGTCATTGCGTCGCATTACAGCAATGTCTCGACACTCTGGCTCAGTGGTCGGATGCCAATCCGCAGCATGAACCGATTTGGGTTAGCTTCAACGCTAAAGATCAGAAAATTGCTTGGCTACCCGATCCGACGCCTTTTGATGATTCCGCATTTGAGGCCCTGGATCGGGTGGTGGAACGAGTACTTGGCGAGCGATTGATTCGTCCTCGCGATGTCCGCGTCGCCGGCTCAGTAACACCCGTCTGGCCAATCCTTGAGCAGGCCCGTGGGAAGTTTCTGCTGATTCTGGACGAAGGCGGCTTGAAACGGGATTTGTATGCCGGTGACTGGCAAAGCCGTCCTATGTTTGTAAACGTCGGGCCTGAGCATCCGGGGTCTGCCGTCATGATTGTCAATGATCCAATGGCAGACTTTCGGCGTATTCAGGCCCTAGTGGGGGCAGGTTACATGGTCAGAACTCGTGCCGATGCGGATACGTGGGAAGCGCGGATCAACGACACCCAGCGTCGGCAAGCCGCCTTCGCCAGTGGCGCTCAGGCCATCAGTACCGACTACTACCGGCCGACCAATCCGTTTGGCAACGAGTATCGGGTTCACGTGCCGGGCGCGATTCAGTGCAATCCGGTAGTGGCACCGCCGGATTGTTCTCAAACGCTGTCCCAAGACTGATTGTCAGACAAAAAAAACCCGCCTGCTGGCGGGTTTTTCAATGGTCGATCTCTCGATCCTTACTTGTTCACCAACTTGTCGTCGATGGCAGTGTAAGGCTGGCCTTCGTACTTGCGTACCTCGTTGCGACCAACAACCATGTGATGCACCTCATCCGGTCCATCCGCCAGACGCAGCGTGCGCTGGCTGGTGTACATGCGAGCCAGTGGAGTCCACTGAGACACGCCGGTTGCACCGTGGATCTGGATGGCTTGGTCAATGATGTTGCATACCTTCTCGGGCACCATGGCTTTAATGGCGCTAACGTAAACGCGCGCTTCCTTGTTACCAAGGGTGTCCATGGCTTTGGCGGCCTGTAACACCATCAAGCGGCAGGCATCGATTTCGATACGAGCGCGAGAAACCCATTCGAGGTTCTTGCCAAGTTGAATGATCGGCTTGCCAAATGCGTGACGGGTGGTAGAGCGACGAATCATCAGCTCAAGCGCACGCTCTGCGACGCCGATTGAGCGCATGCAGTGGTGGATACGTCCTGGTCCTAACCGTAGCTGCGAGATTTCAAAACCCCGGCCTTCGCCCAGCAGCATGTTTTCCTTGGGAACGCGCACGTTGTCGAAGTGAATGTGCATGTGACCGTGAGGTGCGTCGTCGTGTCCGAATACTTCCATGCCATCAAGGATGTTCACGCCCTTGGCATCGATAGGCACCAATATTTGCGACTGCTGCTTATGGGCAGGTGCATCAGGGCTGGTCTTAACCATGGTAATCATGATCTTGCAGCGAGGGTCGCCCGCGCCTGAGATGTAGTATTTTTCGCCGTTGATAACCCACTCGTCACCGTCGAGTACCGCTTGAGTGCTTACGTTTTTGGCATCGGAAGAGGGCACAGCCGGTTCGGTCATCGCGAACGCAGAACGGATCTCGCCGTTCAGTAGCGGCTTCAGCCACTGCTCTTTTTGTTCTGGCGTACCGACCCGTTCCAGTACCTCCATGTTACCTGTGTCTGGTGCGCTACAGTTCAGCGTCTCTGATGCCAGTGGGCTTTTACCCAGTTCGTTTGCGATGAAGGCATAGTCCAAGTTGCTGAGACCTTCTCCGGTATCAGCGTCTGGCAAGAAGAAATTCCACAGACCGGAGTCTTTGGCCTTTTGCTTGGCAGTTTCGAGCAGTTCGAGCTGGCCATCGCCATAACCCCAATGCTCTTTCCGACCTTCCCCCAAGCGGTGGTATTCCTCGCTGATAGGGTCGACGTTTTCTTTGATGTGCTTTTTAACAGCGTCCAGAAGCGGTTGTGCTTCGTCGGACATGGTCAGGTCAAACAGATCAGGATTTTCTAAGACCGCTTCTGTCATGTTAACTCTCTCCGCATTGATGAAATTTGTGTGAAGATACTACCCCAATCGATCTTGGATGGCACATTGACAAAAGTCGGTCAGGTGATTTCCCTCGAGACACTCATTGGACTGATGGTTCGCCAGCGTAATCTGAACGCTCGCTGGCGGGTATGTCATTCTCGTTGATCTTCGAAAAAGTGAAATCTTCGATGATGATGTAAAGGCAGGGCACCAAAACAAGGGTGATGACGGTAGCGAACAGGACACCCCACGCCAAGGATATGGCCATGGGTAAAAATGGTGCTGTTGCCGGTGTACTGGTCGACATCAACGGTATCAAGCCCACAAATGTGGTTACTGACGTGAGAATAATGGGTCGGAATCTTAGCGTAGCCGCGCCTAAAATCGCTTCTACCGGGTCTTGTCCCGTCAGGCGCTGCCGGTTGGCGTAGTCAACGAGTACCAAGGACGCATTGACCACGACGCCCGATAGCGCGGTTAAACCCAGAGCAGAAAAAAACACGAGCTGTTGATCTAGAGCAAAGTGACCGGCGATCGCGCCGACGGCCCCGAATGGAATAACGCTCATAATGATCAAGGGCTGAACGTAACTTTTCAGGGGGATGGCCAAAAGGCTGTAGATCAAAATGAGGGACAGCAAGGAGCCCACGGCTAGGCCTCCCAGCGCATCGGCCCGCTCTTCCTGCTCTCCACCCAGCTGAATATCGATGTCTGGATAGCGTTCCTTAAATGCAGGTATAACCTCGCTGCGCAACGCCGCGCTGACTTCTTCTGGAGCGACTTTTGAGCGGTCAATGTCCGCTGCGACAAATACATTGCGCTGGCCATCTCTGCGGTTGATGGCGGAATAACCCCGGCCAATCGAAAAATCGGCGACGGAGTAGAATGGCACCTGCGAGCCATCCGGTGTTCGGATATACATGTCTTCGAGGTTGCTGATGGACTTACGTTCCTGCTCAGGGAAGCGAACCATGACGCGTACGTCGTCCTTGCCTCTAGCGACCCTTTGGGCCTCAGAACCGTAAAAAGCTGCCCGCACTTGGGTTGCTAGGTCGTTGAGCGTTAGGCCGAGGTTTCTAGCCTCTGGGAGCAGATCGAGCTGAATTTCTTGCTTACCTGTGCGCCAAGAATCGGAAATATCGAATACGCCTTCAAATTTCGACAGCTCGCGTTTGATTTCTTCCGCTGCTCGGCGCAATTCATCCACGTCCTCTCCTCGCAATTGGTATTCCACCGGGGAACCGGTGCCGAACTTGTCGGCGTCGAAGGTCAGCTTTACCGCGTCGGGAATGTTGCCGACAGCTTCGCGCCAGCGGTTTGCAACGACTTTTGCCGAAATGTCCCCCCGGTCTTTGACCGGAGCTAGGTCGATGACGACTTCCGCGATGTTGCTCGACCAACCACCAAAGTCTCCGCCAGGGCCGCTGCGCTCTGATTTTGTGCCAACGCTGACTAAGGTGTGTCGAATGAGCGGATCGATCATGCCCAACTCTTGGCTCATTTCGGTGTTTACTATTCGTGAGGCACGTTCGATTTTTCTGGCGGCATCTAAAGTGACTGTCGCAGGAACGCCTTCCGGCATCTCCAGAGCTGCGAAGACTCGGTCACCCTCGACGGCAGGGAAGAAGCCAAATACAACTCGGCCGCTGAGTATCATTGAGAGGGCGACGATAAGTAGTCCCAAACAAGCCGCACCAGTGGCGTAACGCCAGTTGATGACCTGATCCATGAACGGGCGATAGGTCTCATAGGCGAAACGCTCGAGACTGCCGCCCAGGCTTTTTTGCAAGGATTTGAACGCTTCGACGAATCGGTTGCCAACGGATGGTTTGCCACGATTGATCAGATGCGACGGCAGGATGAGTTGTGATTCGATGATGCTAAAAACGAGAGCAAAGATAACGATCCACCCAATGGGTGAAAAAAAATCGGCCATTTGTCCTTGGACCAAAACCAAGGGTAAGAAGGCGGCGATGGTCGTTAAAACGCCAAAGATAACCGGCGTACTGACTTCCCAAGTGCCGTCGATGGCGGCTTGTTTCCGCGATTTTCCCTGCTGCTCGTGGCCATAAACTCGTTCGCCGACAACGATCGCGTCATCGACGACGATCCCCAGTACTAAGATGAACCCCATAACCGTTAGCGTAGAGATGTTGATGTCGGTTGCCGGTAATACGGCAATGGCACCCATAAGCGCCACCGGGATACCGATGGCTACCCACATCGCGAGTTTGAATTCCAAAAACAGCGCAAGGATCACCAGAACCAGCACTAGGCCGCCACCAGCACTCTTGGCGAGCACTGACATCCGCTCGTCTAAGTCGTCTCCACCGTTGATCCAGATCGTGGTTTTAATGCCCGGTGGTAATGTCGCCTCAAAGTTGGCCACAGTTTCCTTTGTCAACTCAACGATTTGGATGAGATCTTCTGACTCCACTTGCGAGACATTGATCATGGCGGCGCGATTACCGTCAAACTCAGCCATCAAAAAGCCTTCTTCGAAGGTGTCCTTGATGTCGGCTATTTCACCGAGTAATAAACGTGTCCCATCAGGACGGGTCAGCACGACGACGTCGGCGAACTCGTCGCTAACGTAGGCTTGCCCTGTGGTTCGGATCAGTATTTCGCCTGCGCTGGATCTGATGGTCCCGCCTGGCATGTCGAACGAAGAAGCGCGTATGGCGCCAGCCACTTTGTCCAGAGTTAGGTTGTATTCCTGCAGTGTGCGTTCCGAAATCTCGATTGAGATCTCGTAGGGGCGGGTGTAGCCGACGCTTACCATGGATATGCCCCGCTCGCGGGCTAGGTCATCTCGCAAATCTCGTGCGAACTCTTTGAGCGTTCGCTCGTCGGCGTCACCACTGAGGGCAATCTGGATGGCAAGGCGTGCGCGGGCCAATTTGGACACCATGGGTTTCTCCGTTTCGACGGGGAAACTGTTGATGCTATCAATACGGCTTTTGATTTCGCCAACGATGACGGTTTGGTCGGCACCCTGAGCAATTTCCGCGACAATGTTGCAGTAACCCTCGATTGCCGATCCCCCAGTGCGATCAATACCTTCAACGCCCTCAATGGCCTCTTCGATGCGAATACAGACGCTCTTCTCCACTTCCACCGGAGCGGCGCCAAGGTAGGGCACGCCGACTCGAACGATGGGGATATCGAACATCGGGAACTCTTCTTGATTCGTTGTCAGCGCGCTCAGCGCGCCGCCCACCAAGAGCATGATCATGAGTAGATTTGAGGCTACTGCGTTATTAGCGAACCATCGAATGGCGGTAAACATGGTGGTTTAGCCTCGGTAGTCAGATAAAAAGGTCTCGTCAATAGGGTTGACGTCCATACCGTCAATGGCAGTCTGAATCGTCGATAGACAGACTCTTTCGCCTGCCTGCAGACCAGCTTCGATCAGCACATCATCCTTATACAGGCGCAGTGGACGAACAGTGCGAAACCGAATTTTGTTGTCTTGGTCGATCACCAGCACTTGGTTATTGTTGCGCAGAGCCGAGCGCGGTAAACGCACAATGTCATTGACAGCGAGACCAGAAATCTCGGCGGTAACAAATAGACCAACGGAAAGTTCCTCGCTGATCTCATCGCTGCGGATGCGGGCAACCAACTGCACCATGCGGCTTGCGGTGTCGATCTCAGCTTCTGCTCGAACGATTTTGCCGATCCACTCGATGGTCTGGCCGCCGTACTCTGCTTTTAGGGTTACATTGGGCTGCATGTCTGGCGGGAAGTTGCCGTTACGCAGGGGGGGTAAATTCAAGAATGCGAGCTGCCGGTCTGCAATGGGGAGGCGCACTTCGACAATGTCGTTGGCGTACAGCGTCGCAATCGCTTGTCCTCGAGAGGCAAACTGACCGATGTCGACGGATTCTGCGCGCACTAAACCGGTAAACGGTGCGCGTAGCACCGTGCGCTTAAGGTTCTCCTCGGCTTGGTTGAAGTTTGCCCTGGCGTCCTCAATGGCCGCTTGTGCGACCCGATAGGCGCGCAGGCCGTTTTCCAGCGCTGAGCGTGATACCAGTTTGCGTTCGGCCAAGCTTCTGAGTCGACGGTATTCGAACTTTGCGTGTTCTACTTCTGCCGTCGCGCGTTTGAGCGTGGCGTTTGCGCGATCTCGGGCGCTGCGATAGTCCAGCTCATCGATTCGCGCCAGTTCCTGCCCGGCATTGAAGAAGCCGCCGGTAACCAAGGCAGGCGAGGTCCAAACCACGCGCCCTGAGACCTCGGGAATGAGTTGGCTGATCGTTGAAGGCACAACAGACCCTTGGGAGTGCACCATGAGTTCAACCGACTCTGTCACCACGGTTTGCGCGCGGACGGTCATAGGCATAGGTGTCTCGCTGGCGGGTTCGAGCGCCGGCGACGTAGCCATCAACGTTGCGGCGATGGAAAGAAAAGCGGCAACAATGATTGCCGGAATGACAAAGGTTCTGATCATCGTGTCATGGCCTCCTGGCCGCTTTCGGCGAGCAAGAAAGCCCTCGCCATGGTTTCTCTGTTGAGTTCAGTGAATGCATCGAAGGTGCTTCGCAGTACCTTTAGATCTCTGCGAGTCAGCGCGATGTCTAGCTGGCGGGCGTACAGAGCGTAGCGTGCGCGGTCAGGCAAGGCGTAGCAGCTGATGGCTTTGATGTTTGGCGCGAACTGCTCGAGCAATGTGCGTGCGATCAATTGCAGCGGTAAATTGTTGCTGGCCAACATGATATTTTTCATCAAGGCGAAACGGGCTTCGCCGTGCGCGTCATTGGAGGAATCTTCTCGAATCAGTGGTTCCAACAAACGGCGAATCGTTTTGACGTTTTCGTCTGTGGCATTTTCCAATACTTGGGTGGCCGCTACTGAGATCAAATTGTTGATCACGACCAAAATCTGATCGACCAATAGAGGGTCTGGTAACTCTTGCTGAGCAAGTAAATGTCCAATCACGTCCAAGCTCGCCAATTCACGGGCTCGTACGCGCGCGCCGCCAGGCAGGACGTCGGCCAGCCCCAGTTGAGCGACCTTTGCCATGGCTTCTCGCACCGCGCCTCGATTGGCATCAAAGCGGGTGACCAGATCGCGTTCTGACGGCAGGCGTTCGCCCACGCGGTAACGTCCAGTCAGTACGTCTTGGATTAGTGCGTCCGCTATTTGATCGCTCTTTATGCTCATTGAAGCCAGTTATCTCAATTTTTGGTCAGTCCATTTTGGTCAGACCAGAGCGGAGATTGTAGACAAATGGTATGTGTATGCAAGCTGTTGTTACGTTGAGTAACAAACCGTTTAGGGGGTGTTGTGAAGTTTGGTATCGCCTGTCGGAAAGACGAGTTCGTGAAGATCTGAGCGTGCAGGTCTAAGCAGGCGCCAGCGGCTTATTGGTCGACGAAAGCGCGTTCCAAAACATAATCCCCGGGCTGGCCTTGTCCTGGAGAAGCGATGAACCCCCGCGCATCGAGTGCGGCGCTGACATCACGCAACATGTCTTGGCTGCCGCATAGCATCACGCGATCGCTTTGTGGGTCTAGGTTCAGGGTGCCGTCATCCATCAGGTGCGTAATGCGACCTTCGGTCTCAAAGGCTTCTCGTGTAACCGTTGGGAGGTAAGTCAGTTTGGGTGCGATCATCTCACCCAGAACTTCGTCGTTGGGCAAGGTGGTTTTGAAGTAGTCGTAGTAAGCCAATTCGCTTTTTTCCCGGACACAGTGCACCAGCAAAATCTCATCGAACCGCTCATAGACCTCGGGGTCCTTGGTGATGCTGAGGAAGGGCGCCAACCCAGTACCCGTTGACAACAACACCAGACGTTTGCCCGGCTTCAAATCATCAATTACCAGAGTGCCTACGGGCTTTTTGCTGACAAGTACGGTGTCACCGATCTTGAGGTGTTGCAGGCGCGATGTCAGCGGGCCGTCTTGCACCTTGATCGAAAAGAATTCTAAATATTCGTCGTAGTTGGCACTGGCGATGGAATAGGCGCGCAGTAAAGGCTTGTCGTCTACCCGCAGGCCCAACATAACGAAGTGGCCGTTTGCGAATCGAAAACTGTCCGAGCGAGTGGTTTTGAACGAGAACAGCGTGTCATTCCAATGCGTGATTTCTGTTACTTGTTCCTCGACGAGTGCGGCCATTGTAAATCCTGAGTGTGATGTGTCAGATAAGTCGGTGGGCGATTATAGTGAACCATTGACCTAATGCGAGGCCTGACCCCTTCAAAATGGTTATAAGGCTATGCCGTGACGCGATTTGAGAATTGCTTGACGCCGGTGCTTTAACCCAAGGGCATGACACGGTAGCCTGCGTCTCCTCAGAAGCAGAGCACACTGCCGATGGAAAAACGTTAAAACTAACTTTGGAGAAGTCGATGAAAGTCGTTGTAAAGAATGATGAGTACACCATTTACCAGCGTCGTGATGGTCGTTATGCCGTTGAGAACGCCGCGAAGAAAGCGGTGAATGGAGACGAGAAAGTTGCCATTTTGCTGGCAAACGAATTGGTCAAAGTTACGCTGCCGGCGGCACCGGCCGAAGAGCCGGCAGCAGACGAAGCGGTAGAAGAAGCCGCTGAAGAAGCAACGGCTGACGCGGCAGACGAAGCGGCAGACGAACCGGCAGAAGACGCTGGCGACACTGCAGCAGAATAGGTCTAACCGACGTGTCTGAATCGTCGCAAAAAATAGAGGTCGTCAGTCCGTTCGAACCGGCGGGCGACCAACCTGTGGCGATTGATACACTGGTCGAAGGCTTAGAAGCAGGGCTGGCTCACCAGACCCTGCTCGGTGTTACCGGTTCCGGCAAAACCTTCTCAATTGCCAACGTCATATCTCGGTTGCAGCGGCCTGCCCTGATTATGGCGCCCAATAAAACCTTGGCGGCCCAGCTGTACGGCGAGTTCAAAGAATTCTTCCCGAATAATTCCGTCGAGTATTTCGTCTCGTATTACGACTACTATCAGCCCGAGGCTTACGTGCCGGCCTCGGATACCTATATTGAAAAAGATTCCTCGGTAAATGCGCACATCGAACAAATGCGTTTATCCGCCACCAAGGCCCTGTTGCAGCGGCGCGATGCGATCATTATCGCGTCAGTATCAGCGATTTATGGGCTTGGCGATCCGCAGTCTTACCTGCAAATGGTATTGCACATAGACCGCGGCGATCGCATGGCCCAGCGCGATGTACTGCGTCGTCTTACAGAGCTGCAATACGAGCGCAATGACGTCGCCTTTCAGCGCGGCACTTATCGCGTGCGCGGGGATGTGATCGATGTCTTTCCGGCGGAGTCAGAAAAAGACGCGGTGCGTATAGGCTTGTTTGATGATGAAATCGAAGAGATCTCGATCTTTGATCCGCTGACCGGCGAGGTGCTGAACAAAGTGCCCCGTTACACGATCTTCCCGAAGAGCCATTACGTTACACCCCGCGAGCGGGTTGTAAGGGTGCTCGACGAGATCAAAGAAGAAATGGTCGAGCGGGTGAAAGAATTGACCGCGGCCAACAAGCTAGTGGAAGCCCAGCGATTGGAGCAACGTACTCGATTTGACTTGGAAATGATTCAAGAGCTTGGGTACTGCTCAGGTATCGAGAATTACTCCCGTTATTTGTCAGGGCGCGGCCCTGGCGAAGCGCCGCCAACCCTGTTTGATTACTTGCCCGATGACGCACTGCTGATCTTAGACGAATCTCACGTCACCGTTCCGCAAATAGGGGCCATGTTCAAGGGTGACCGCTCGCGTAAGGAAACCCTCGTGGGATATGGCTTCCGACTGCCTTCCGCCCTCGATAACCGACCCCTACGCTTTGAAGAGTGGGAGCGATTGGCGCCACAAATGATTTTTGTGAGCGCAACGCCGGGTAAGTACGAGATTGCACAAAATTCCCCGACGGTGGAGCAGGTGGTGCGTCCTACAGGCCTGGTCGATCCGCCAGTCGAAATCAAGCCGGCAACCAGTCAGGTAGACGACTTGCTTGGCGAAATACGATCGGTCATCGCCAATAACGAGCGCGTATTAGTGACGACCCTAACCAAGCGTATGGCGGAAGATTTAACCGATTACTTGGGTGAGCATGACGTGCGTGTGCGGTATCTGCACTCCGATATCGATACGGTTGAGCGCATGGAGATTATTCGCGATCTGCGGCTGGGTGAGTTTGATGTGCTGGTTGGCATTAACTTGTTGAGAGAGGGGCTGGACATGCCCGAGGTCAGCTTGGTGGCCATACTCGACGCCGACAAAGAAGGCTTTTTGCGTTCGGAAGGTTCGCTCATACAGACCATGGGACGTGCCGCCCGAAATGCCCAAGGCCGAGTCATTCTATACGCGGATAAAGTGACCGGTTCGATGCAGCGGGCGATGGATGAAACACAGCGACGGCGCGAGAAGCAAATTGCGCACAACGAAAAGCACGGGATCACACCGCAAACGATCAATAAGCGCATCGCCGATGTCATGGAAGGCGCTCGCTCTTCGGCACCCAAGCGCGGCAAGGGTGCTGGAAAGAAAGGTACGGGCGCGGCTCCGGTGGTCATACCGGATAATCCGAAGGCGCTTGGCAAGTTGCTTGCGCAAATGGAAAAGCAAATGCTCGACCATGCTCAGAATCTGGAATTCGAAGAAGCGGCCCAATTGCGCGATCAGGTGATACAGATCAAACGAGAAAATTTGATTGGATAGCGCCGGTAAGGTGGTTTTGCGCAGGAAGAACTGGTGTCTTGGCGGCGGACGGCGATATACTGCGCACAGTCAGTTACTAGGACCATAGCTCAGTTGGTTAGAGCGCTACCTTGACATGGTAGAGGTCGGCGGTTCGAATCCGCCTGGTCCTACCAAATCAATGACTTACAGGGGTTGACCCCTGCCGGGTTTAGAACAGTTGACCTCAACCCTTCCATATTTGGGATAGGTTGTGTGCAGCTCTCTCAGCGTCCGGCGTTGTGATATGTGAGTATCGCTCCATCGATTTGGAACTCTCCCAGCCCCCCAAATGCATCATCAACCTGTCGTCCGTACGGGTGCGTTTGTGCAAAGTAGCAAACCTGTGTCGGCAATCGTGAAAGCGGATACCTGCCGGTAGTCCTGCCTTCTTCAAGGCTTTGCGCCAAGAAAGATTGGGTACCTGAGTTAAAGGTTTACCAATCATCGAAGCGCGGTCCTTGCTGCACAAACACATGGTCGATTTCATCAAGCCAATGGTACTTCGCCTTCAGCTCTTTCCCGATCTCTATGTTCCTTTTCACCATCTCCCTAGCGAAACGGATCAAAAGTAACTCGTGCGACATGCTATTTTTCAATGGTCGAGACGGGGAGCGTAATCCCCCGCCCGTCTCTTGATAACCATTCCCGTCGATGGCCTTAGACATCGGCCTGACGCGCAGGCGACAGGTGGAACAAATTCTTTCCGGCACGCTCTAGGAATGGGGAAAGGAGGGACACCCTTGATGAAGCTTAAGACATTGGCTTGTTCTCCGGCACTCACCGGATACGGGACTTGCGCCATAGGCGAAACCTTTGTGCTAGAGGAGGTTGTTGTAGTTGCACAGGAGAAGTATTCCGACAAATATAAAACGACAGACTATGGTTTTGTTGATCTTCTTGAGAAGCATTCAATATCTCAGAGAGTGAAGTTTTTGCAGCAGCGATGAGCTGAAAAGGTGGGTTATGAGTTTTATGAAAAAGAATAGATTGTGTGTTGCGGTTGCCTTGTTTGGTTTGGCTCATGTACCCGTCGCTGTTGCAGAAGGTGCTCAGCAGCTAGCAGCGGAGCAATCAGCGCGTCCGCTTTCGGCTTTCTTTGGGTTAGACAACAATCTGCCCTTTGGCGCTAATGTCCTGTGTTTAGGCGCGTCGGGTGAGGACGGGATGCCGGTGGTTTTGAGCCACACCGTTAACCCAGATTCATTGCAAGCTGAAGACTTCCGTGTGGTCAGCCAGTCCGGAGCCACTAACACGCCTATGTGTGTCACCCTGCGCCCAGCAGGCGACATGGATGAAAATCGGACGGTTTTGATGATTGGTGAATTCGGCAATGCCGATGATGATCCGCCAGTTAAGGTGTTGATCGTAGATGATGTGCTCTCAGACGCTACCGACAGCCCCCAGGTGAACTTTCGTGGTACCCAAGTCTCGGTTATTCCGCTCGACGCCGGCCCAGAGATTATTTTGGCTGTGGCGGTGCCAAAAGATATCTGGTCGCTGTCGGGTCGGGGAACGTCTTGCCCCACCGCGACCAAACAGGTGGTGCGGGTGACCTGGACAGGTGGCGTGAGACTGCCCAACAGAGACGAGTTGGGCGAGGCACAGAGGAAGTTATATAAGGTAAGCCTCACCGCAGCGGATGGCTCTCGGTCCGAGGTGAGTCCGGCAGCATTGGCAGACCTAGGCGACGCCGACAACAACCACTTTCTGTGTCTGGACACGACCACGCCCGCTACCGCCGTGGCTTTTCCTGCGGGGCATCTGGTTGATCCGAACGGTGATCTAAATACAGATTCCAAGGTTATGGTTCGCAGATAGTTCTGAAAGCCTAGGTCGGCGGTGCGGTGGGCCGCCATCATCCTTTACAGCTTGAGGACTTTGATCCAGCAACTCATGGAGGCTTTGTTCTCTACGGTTTTGCGGCGCTCGCCGCTGCGGCAAGCATTGTCTGGTTCAAAAAATATAGCGACACCGATCCGAGTTTGGCGTTAGGTCTGGGCCTTCTGTCGACATTCCATGTTTCGATGGCGTTAGCCTGTTTCACGATATCCATGGCGCCGGGTGTCATAGGGCACGGATTGCTGTTTGCGGCGTTTACATTCTTGTTTATTAATCGAAAGAAGTGTTTGCCCTTGGCGGATACGTAGAAGAATTTTCTACCACAGCGAAGTTGAATTTTGGTTGGCACGTTCGGTATTTCTTTCTTGAAGTAGCAATTTGACCAAAACAGAATCGCGTTACTACTCGAGTTTTTTCCTTCAGGCAGCCATTCGAAACGACAGCAACCGTGTGCAAAAGGGCTTAGCTCAAGCCGATGCCTGCTGCCGATAGTCGGCGGGTGTGGTCGAATTCCACCGTTGGAAGGCTCTATGGAAGTTGGTGGCTTCGGTGTAGTTCAGGAGGTCCGCTATTTCCACGATGCTGAGTGACGTTTTACGCAGATAGTTTTGGGCAAGTGTATTCCTGATGTCATCGAAGATTGTCCGGAAATCTGTTCCCT
>Ga0213863_10000150_pt1 | contig 54869 bp, 65 predicted proteins | sample PICome_8_FD_160128 | JGI IMG/M metagenome (GOLD analysis project Ga0213863, IMG submission 160128) | Coastal seawater microbial communities near Pivers Island, North Carolina, United States - PICO497 | ecosystem: Environmental > Aquatic > Marine > Coastal | place: USA: North Carolina...
TACTGGAGTTCTTACAGGTAAAGTTGCAGCAGACGAAATAATAAACCAAGATATAATTAAAGAAATTTTAGTAGGACAAGCTTCTGAAGAGCTAGGTGTAAGTGTTGATGCAGTAGAAGATGGGATAAAAGGATTAAATAAAGTAAAAGATGCAGTAATTCCCCCCACTGCTTACGGTGTTGACCTTGGAAAAGAACCAAAGATTGGATCGAGTGGAGTAGAACAATTAGATGTTACCGGAGATATGGGTGCTCTTGATACGGTTACTAAAGGCACAAGAATTCCTCCTGCTACTGACAAGGTCAAAAATAAAGGCGTAGGGGCTGACAGTAAAAATAAGGGCGTAGGAGCTGGAGAAATATCTGATAGGGTAATTGGCGAAGGGCTTAAGGGCACAACACCTCCTCCTGACGATTCACCTAAAGTAGTTATACCTGATACTGCTGTGCCTAAAGGTGATGTACCTGTCCCTAAAGGTGATGAACCTGTCCCTAAAGGAGACTTACCTGTAGAACAAAGTTCTGGGACTTTTACAGGGGGGATACGGACTTCTCCGGGCGAACTAGTAGACATAGACTATTTCTACGATATAGGAGGTGAGAGCATATTTGCCCCTAAATTAAAATCAAAAGAGCAAGAAGACCCGCTTGCTTACCTATACTCAGGCTACGCAGATGGTGGTATAGTGCAAGATTCTGAGGTGCAACAGTTTATTCAATATTTAATGGGGACAAGAGGTTAGCATGGTAGACGCAGTTATCCCAAGGTTTAGAGCAGAGCGAGCCGTAGTTCCGGGCACTTACGACCCTACGCGCAGGCCGGGCAGTAGTGGGCAACGTTATTTTAGCGACATGCGGTATGCAAACCCAAACATGAGCCAGAGAATCTTCGACAAGGAAGCAGAGGGTTACGAAACACAAGCTGACTATGATGCTCGCTACGATACAGCTATGGACGCTGCTATAGACGCTGCTAGGGTAGCTAACACAAAACAGGCAACGGGATTGCAAGCACTTAATCTAGCTAACTTAGCTAGGGGTACACGTCCAACAGCTACAAGTACTGCCACTGCTGCGTCTACACAAGTACCTTATTTTCAACCTTCAGGCACGGAAACTGATTATGGGGTAAACAGTCTCTATAATTTGCTAGCTGATTATATAAAAGGCACTAAGCTTCAGCCGTATCCGATTGAAGAAGTCGAAGAAATTACCACAATGGCGCAAGGTGGACTTGCTAGTATAGCTCCTCAAGGTATGTATTTGGGCGGCGCTACTGACGGCATGGCTGATAATATACCTGCTACTATAAACAATAACCAACCTGCTGCCCTAAGTGATGGAGAGTTTGTCATACCAGCGGATGTAGTAAGTCACTTAGGCAACGGCAATTCTAACGCTGGTGCAAAACAGTTGTACGGTATGATGGATAAAATACGTAAAGCTCGCACTGGTGATACTAAACAAGGTCGCCAAATAGACGCAAATAAATTTTTAGCTTGAGGATAGAATTATGGCTGATCCAGTAGGACAACCTGCAAGCACCACAGAATCCCTTTCAAGTTGGGCTGCGCCTTATGTAACTGGGATGCTAGGTAAAGGAGAAGCTCTTTCTAATATGCCTTATCAAGCATATCAAGGGCCGCTAACTGCAGGGCAATCAGGATTACAGACTCAAGCATTTCAAGGTTTAGCTGGACTTACACTGCCTACACAGCAGATGGGAGGGTTTAACCCTACAAGCTTTACTTCCGGTACGACAGCTCAAGATTATATGTCGCCGTATGTAAATGCTGCCTTAGAACCTCAAATAGCAGAGGCGCAGCGACAGGCTGAAATACAACGGGTAGAGAACGCCGGTAGGCTAAGCAAAGCAGGTGCTTATGGTGGGTCACGTCAAGCTATTATGGAGTCCGAAGGTCAACGTAATTTACTCAGGAACCTAGCTGATATTTACGGTACAGGTATGCAGCAAGCTTATACTCAAGGTATGGGCCAGTTTAATACTGAACAAAACCGAGCACAGGCAGCGCAAGATTTAACTAATAGATATGGCTTGTCTGCACTTGCTGCACAACAACAAGCAGGAGCAGCGCAACGAGCAATAGAAAGTCAAGGTATAGCTGCTGATTACGCACAGTTTAAAGAAGAACGAGACGATCCGTTTAAGAAGGTCCAGTACCAGCAGTCATTGCTACAGTCATTACCAATAGAGTCTGAGCAGGTGGACTATATAGGGCAAAGTGGGCTTGCTGAATTGTTGGGTTACGGTGGTACTCTAGCAGAAATACTAGGGTCAAGCGGGTTTGATATATTTAATAGATCACAAGCAGGAAAATAACATAAGAGATCATAGTTATGGCGTATGGAATTGGGCAACAATTAGATGACGCAGGCAAGTTAAGCATAAAAGAACTTGTTCAATTACAAAGTGTAGACCCTTCGTTAATCTATACACTTGCGTTGCAAGAAAAGCAAAAACTCCAAGCTGCGGCTAGCAACCAAGAAGCTCTAGGTATGCAAACTATACCGTCTACAATTACCAGTCAGATGGAAGGTCGTATGCCGGGTGTCCAACAAGCAGCAGCCCGTACTGCTCCACGTCCTCAAATGGCGCAAGGTATTTCCGCAAACCCCGCTCAAAACATGCAAGCTGTAGGTGCAGCACAAGGCGGTATTATTGGGTATGCAGAAGGTGGGGCTACGCAAGATCCAAACTCAGAAGAAGCTCAGCGCCAAAGATATTTACAACTTAAAGCTGCCGAAGCTCAAGCTATACAAACAGGTAATCAATTAGCTTTACAAAACATACGACGCGAGCTACGAAATTACGAAGGTAGCACTGCGGCTCAAGCTCCTGCCCCCACTCCCGAAAATACAGACGGTATGGCAGGTGGCGGTATTGTGTCTCTTGCAAAAGGAGGGTTTCCTGATTTAAGTGGTGACGGCAAGGTTACCCGTAAAGATATTCTTATGGGCCGTGGTGTAGTGAGTAAACAAGAAGGCGGAATTGTTGGGTTTGCTGCTGGTGATCTAGTAGGTGGGTTCCCAGAAGGTGAAGATAGTCTGATGGGCTACACAGGACTTATGGATGGTCAGTATTATATAAATGGGCAGTTAGTTAGTGAAGCTGTTTATATGGATAGTAAACCAAAAAAAGTAGAAGAAGAAGAGTTTAAGGATTTTAACTTGCCAACAAACGCTAAAGAAGTGGCAGATGCTATGGAGGGTATGGCTGACTCTTATAACACTGCCATGATGCCAAAGATTACGGAGGCTATGGTTGAATCTTATACCGACGAACAAAAAGGTCGCCCTTTCTTAGACAAATTTGGTGAAGCAATTATGGATGTTGTACGACAAAGGCCATCCCAAGAAGCTAGGGATGCAGCTAGTGACGTTATGGCACAGCCTTTTGCTTCAATAGCAGAAGCAGAAAAAGTAAAAAGCGACCGTGCGCTTGCTACAGCTTCCAGACCTCCAAGTTTTGTTACCGCGCTAGAAGAAGATAAAGCAGCTAAGGATAAACAGGCGACAGAATTTTTTACTGCTCTTATGCAAGAAAACGCCAACAAGCCAGCGGGCGGTAGGCAAGTAGTAGCGGAAGAAGTAGAAGAAGTAGAAGAAGTAGACAAAGATGGCAAGTCAAAGCTTGAAGGTTTTATGGACGTGCTTGAGATACTAGGCCGTGGTGCTGGTGCATCTAAGGGTTTTGAAGGCTCTAAGATTTTAGAAGAGACTAGAGAAATAAAAGAAGCTGAAGCTGATAGGGCAGCAAGACGTGAAGAACAGCAAATGGTGCTAGATGCTCGTAGTCTTGAATTAGATGCAAGAAACAAAGCAGCTATGGGTCTGGAGCTTGGGAAGTATGCTGCTGACCTTACAGACATTGCGATTATGGCATCGGCAGAGTATCAACAGTTAGAAAAGAAGCTCCGTGAAGAAGCTGGTGAAGGACCTTTTAATCTTAAAGGTGACAAATTTGGATTCTTTACCGCTGCGAATGAAGCTGAAGTAGAGCGTCTGCTGGCTGCACAAATACCTATAATAAGAAATAACATGCTTAAAACCTATCAAAGACTACTCAGTCAATATAGTGGGACTGGAGGGCAAAGCAGTGCTGGGGGACAAGGCGGTATAACAGACGCTGTACAAGAGTTTACAACATACCAACCTAGTGGTCAGTAGGGTAACGCTATGCCGGTAGTACGTATGCCCAATGGGGATTTAGTACGGTTCCCAAATGAGATGCCTAAAGAACAAATTAGTCAGTTTATCGAGACTAAATTTCCCAATGCTTTTGATACTCCCAAACCTTCGGTGGGCGATATATTTGACGCTTCTTTAACAAGGGGCGCAGAAAATGTAGCTTCTACTCTACAAGATGATTTGCCTGCATACTTAGCTTCTATTTTTGGACAAGATGAGTACGCTGCTGCTCAGATTGAAGAAGGTAGAGCAAGAAGACAAGCAGCTGCTGAAGCATCGCCCGCACAATATGGCAGCTACAAAGATGTTGAAAGTATAGGCGATGCCGTCGGGTTTGTAGCAGAAAAATTTGGTGAGAACGTACCTATACTTGGTGGATTAGCTGCTTCTGCGCTTACGGGTGCGGTAGCTGCCCCATTATTAGGAGTAGGAGCGGCAACAGGTGCAGGTATTGCAAGTGCACTTGGTTCTTACTCTCTTATGGCTCCAGAATCGTTTGCAGGTATTTATGAGGAAACTGGAACGTTTGCTCCGGGCGCAGCTTCTATCGCTGGCGCAGTTAACTCTGCACTTGAACTGGTTGCTCCTGCACAAGTCCTAAGAAGCTTTTCTCCTAGTATGCGTAGTGGCGTTGTTAACGCAGTGCTTAAAAAGTCTGGTATGCGGCCTAGTATTGCAGCTAATGCGGTTAAAGGAGTAGTTAAAGGTGCAGCTACCGAAGGCACAACTGAAGGTACGCAAGAAGCTGTAAATATAGCAGCAGAAAAGTTTGTCGCTGAAAACCCTTTAATTTTTGATAGTGAAGACTTTAAACGTATAACTGAGTCCGCTGTTGCTGGTGCTGCAGTAGGGTTACCTCTTGGTGGTGTTGGTGGTGTCGGCAGAGGTATTACTGACAGAGGCCAGTTCAAAAAAGATCAGGCTGAAGCAGAATTTGAAGCAGAGTTAGAAGCGCGATTAGCACAAACACCAGAAGAAGAAGTAACGGAAGAAACGGTTGAAGAAGTTATAACGAGTAGCGAAGCTAAAGCAAAAAATAATAGAGTCGTACCGACAGACGTAAAAGAACTAAAGAAGTGGGGTATGGATAACTTAGGTATCGGGCCAACAGCCGCCATATTGAAACCTGATGGGCCTATTGCAGGTAAAGACCTTACTGATCCTCAGCAGAACCAAGAAGTAATAGACGCTATAACTGTGTTTAGAGATAAGCTTCCTTTTGACTCTACTCGGCGGCCTAAGTTAGATCAAGCACTAAAGTACTTAGAGGATAATAAAACCATCATTGGCGAAGCATCATCGGTTGAAGAAACAGTTGACGAGCCAGTAGTTGTACCAGAAGAAAAAGAACAGGCAGCCCCTACTCCTAACGAGGTTAACAAAGAATTAGAAGCTCTGGAAACAGAAACAGAAACAGAAACAGAAGTAGAAGCGCTAAGAAGAAAGGCGACAGGGTTTCAAACAGAAAAGGATACAACTTACGAGGAAGATGTTGCTGAGCGTAATGCTGTTGATGCTGCTGAACGGCAAAGAGAGCTTGAAGCTCTACAAGAAGCAGAAGAAGATATTCCTCAAACTAAACCTTTATGGTCTAAAGATTTGCTTGGCTTCCTTAGTGATAACTTTGCGTTTACGAAAGAAAAGTTTGATGAAGTGCAAAACTTGTCTGAAGATGAAATGCAGAGCTACCTAGACGTAATAGATGAGGAATATGATAATTTAAAGTTTGATGGCCCTCTTGTTGAGGATACATCTGAATCTATAGCTGAATCTATAGCTGAATCTATAGCTGATGATAGTACTGTTGATGAGCCTGCACCTGATGGATCTAACACATTAAAAGATGACGCAGATGCTAAAGTTGTATTTGACCAGTTAGGGATAGACGAAGCTGGAAGTTTTGAACTTAGTACTGCAGAGTTTAATGCGCGATTAAAAGAAGCAAACGATAGAATAAAGGTAATAGAAGAGGCCGCTAAAAAGGCAAAAGAGCCGGTAACTAGTAAAACAAAAGACGGGGAGTTTCTTACTCGTAAAGAAGGGGACATCCTTGTAGACGAATCAGCGGAACAGAGGCCGATAACTAAAAGCCCAACCGCTAAAAAAGATACACCTAAAAAGTTTAGGGTAGGCCAAGACAAACTATTCTATAACAATAAAACATTAGCGCGTCCTGCAGCGGCAGAACTGAACGCTTTTAAAGCTGCAAATCCACGTAAAGAAGATGCTAGTACTGGCGCAGAGATACTGGCTAACTACCTAGACGCTTATGATTCCCCAGAGGCAGCATTAGCTGTTATCGCTGCTGAAGTAAACCCTTCGTACTCAGAGAACACTGGGTTGGTACTTACAACTACACCGGAAGATGCTGCAAAAGCTAAAGCCTATATAAATAAAAGTATGGGTAAAGAAGCCAAACAAGCGTTAGCTAATAACGAAAACTTTATTGTTGAAACTTTAGCTGATGTACAACGAAGAAACGCAAAAGTAAAAGAAGACGAAAAAGCTCGTAAAGTAAGTAAGCTTGGAAGAGATAAAAAAGCAGAAGAACTAAAAGACGTAGGTGCAGGCACTAAGGGCGCTAGAGCTGTAGCCAAAGAAAAGAAAAAGCTAGTGGGAGAGACACCCAGACAGATAGCTAAACGCATAGACGCCGAGGAAAAAGCGCGACGAGATGAAGAAGCAGAGTCTCTCGCGGGCCAAAAAGAAGGTACTACTGGTACGATGGGTGCAGAGATAAGAAACGCAGAAAAAATAGCTAGGAGAACAGAAGAGACACTCGCTCAGAAAGCACGTTCGGACGAATGGATTGCCTTTGTTGAAAGTTTGCCAACTAAAAACCAAAAAGCTTTTTTAGCCAGTTACAAGAAAATAGCTGATGCTATTGCTGACCCAAAGGTAAAAACTCTTGACGGCAAACCTAAGCCTTCTTTCTTACTTCCTGAGTCTATTCGAGCGCGGGTTATAGCAGAGAATAAAAAAGGTCTTTCTGCAACACAGAAAAAAAGGTTAGTAAGGTTTGAGGAAAAGTTTCTATTAGTAACTCCTGAGTACCAAGGGCCAAAGCTTGATAAGTCTGCTGAGTTAGATTTAGCTGATAACAACTTACGTTTTGCTATTCAAGAAGTTATTGATGCTCGTAAGAATCGTGGTGAGGATAAAAATGTAACTTCGCTCATAGAAAAAATAAAATCGCTTACTGCTAAAACCAATGTAGCACTAGATGGCCCCACTATAAAAGCAAAAAATTTAGACCCGTTAAAGTTTGAATCTTTGGAAGTGCAGGCAGGAGTAGAAGGTAAAAGTTTAATTGAAGCTGCTCGATTTGCTGCTAACAACGCTCCTAACAAAGATTTACAGGTCTTGGCATCTGCTTTAGCAAATGAGCTTAAGCGGCAACAGGATAAAGGGATTTTATTTGATTTTAAAGTTTTGCACGTAGGTAATACAGTTCCTTCGTGGGCAGGTTCACTGACAAGAAACTCTAGGGGTATTACTGGTATAACTGACACAACTGTATCTGTAGTGTTAAACGGAGCGGACGTAACAGGCAGAGTTGGCACTAGCTATAAAACCCTTGTGCATGAGTTATTTCACGCAGCGACAATGGCTACCATACGTAATAAAAACAACAAAAACACCGCTCAACAAAATGCTGCTGTGCAAGACCTAACAAACCTTAGAGAATTTGTGCTAAGAAACTACTATACGAATAAAAATAAAAGAAACCTATCGGATATTGAAAAGCAGTTTGCGGAAGGCACTAACAATTTCTTTAAGAATAATGACGAATTAGTCACTTGGGCTATGACAAGTCCAGAAGCGGCAGCTTATTTAGAATCCATACCATACGAACGAACAAACGTTTTTTCTGCTTTTGTGCGTATTATGCGCAAAATGATTGGTCTGCCTGAGTCCGCTGATGGGAACACTGCTTTATCTGAAGCAATACGTGTTACTGAAGTTTTATTAGGTAAGAACGCTGTAAACGCAGCTATGCGCAAAGTACAAAAAATAGAGGGTGCAGACTTAGCGGCTACTGAGCTACCTAATTTTGCTAGTGGTGCGTATATACCCGGACTAAATACAATAGTAATAAATACTGTTACAGGATTAAACGAGCATACCCTACTACATGAGTCTGCACACGCAGCTCTTGCTCAGATATTAGATAAGCCTAATCACCCGATTACAAAAAAGTTTATGCAATTCTTTGCCGACGTAAAGCCAAAGGTTGGGGATGCTTACGGTGGTACAAACATACAAGAGTTTGCCGCTGAGTTTGTGAGCAATGGAGAATTTCAAGCAATACTGCAAAGAATCAAAGCACCAAAAAGTGAAAACATGTTCGTCCGTATTCTTCAAACTATTCTTGAGGCATTCGGTATACGCAAATCACAAAGTGCTTACGACGTGACGTTAAAGTTTTTAGAAGAGCTGTTAGATGTATCTCAAGGAGTAGAGCCTACACTAGCGGATACCCTATACCTAACTAATGAAAACATAGACGAAGTAATAGACGACACAATAAACGACTCTACAGATTCATTCGTAACCAGAAATACTGAGGCTGCGCTCGACACTGTGTCAAAGATACAAGACGACAAAGCTAGAGTGCTTGCATTAGGTGCTGCTAGCTTAGCTAACATGGATAACATGTACGGAGAAAATTCTCCTAGATACCGCAATAATAATCCTTTGCCTATAGGCAGACTAATGTCCTTTATTGAAAGAAAACGTGGAGAAGTCAATAAGGCTATTGATAGGACTAGCAAAAACATTAGGATGATGAACAAAGCGGAAAGAAAAGCTACTGCAGCTCAAAAACGAGAGTTTAATGATATTGCTATAGAGGCTCGTCTTGAAAGTGTAGATTTTTTAAAGCCTTTGCCAAAAAATGCTAGTGCTAAACAAGCGGCTGCGTACAAAAAACTAAACGTCAGATTTAATCGACTGCCTAAACCTATGCAAGCGTCGTATAAAACTTTACGTAAAGAACTGGACACGTACCTAGAAGAATACGTTGAGCTTATCACTGAGATACTGCCTGAAAGCTCAGCTAGAGAGCTAATGAAAAATTTTGTTAACTTAGAAGGTGTTGTTGCTTACGTACCTTTTGAACGCACTGGTGAGTATTACTATAGGTTTAAAGACCCTGCTAATTTAGATGCAAAGGGTAACCCAAAAGATACGCCTGTAGCCGCAGAGTCTCCAAGAAAAAGAGATATAGCCGTAGCAGCGCTTAAAAAGAAATACGGACAAGATTTTGAAATTAAACAGTACGACAATATTGATACTATGGGTGTGCCAAAAGGACTACCTGAAGGGCAGTTTGTTACTAAGCTTGTAGGAGAGATGCGGAACAATAATATTGATAGCGCAATAATAGATCAAGTATATCAGCAGTACGTAGCTATGTTTCCAGAAAAGTCTATTATGCAACAGTTTAAAAAATCTAAAAACTTGCCCGGTATGGATAGAGATATTATCGGTGCATACTCTAACGTGTCTATTAAATGGGCTAACAAAATAGCGAACACCAGATACAATTCGCAAATTGAAACCGCGATGCAAGAGATAAGAAGGACAGCTAAAGAATATCACGGCGATAATAAATCCATGATGGCTGCCTCAAAAGCCCTAACAAAACAAGAAGCTTTCTTTTTGAACCCCACAGTAAACCCTATAGCTGCAGGACTTACTTTTGCTAGCTACTTTGAATACATTTTAGGTAGTTTATCTTCGGCTGTTGTTAACGTAACTGGCTTAGTCTTTATGGTAACACCCATGCTGGGTGCACGTACTACGTATCCTGAAGCTTTAGCTGCATTACAAGCGGGGGGAAGATTAGCCGCCGGTAAAGCTTGGCGTGACGGAAAACTAGATGGTCCGCTAAGCAAGTATAAAAACATGTACACTGAGTTGGATAATCGTGGACTACTCAAGCACACCGTAGCTAGGGAAGCATTGGAACGTGGTAAGACAAAAGGAAAAGATTTTGATGGTACGTTCTACAAAGCAGTAGAAATATTTTCCACGCCTTTCGCTGCAAGTGAGCGTTTTATGAGAGGAGCTACGGCTATTGCTGCTTATGATTTAGCGATGAAAAACGGTATACCTTCTGAGGGGGTGGCTGCAAATAACGAACAGGCAGCTATAGACTTCGCAGCTAAAATGGTTAGGGATGCGCACACTGGCGGTATGGCAGAAACAATGCCACGGTGGATGCAAAATAGTTTTGGTCGTGTTGCGTGGACATTTAAGAACATAGTATTTCAACAAACCTACGTGGTAGCTACGTCGCTAAAGCAAGCTTTTATAGACTCTGATTTACCACCCGAAGTTAAACGTGCAGCGAGACGGCAGGTTGTAGGAACTTTCGGTCTAAGCTACGCGCTACTTGGAGCAAAAGGATTACCTTTCTTTGGTGGTATAACTGTCCTTATGGATATGCTCAACTGGGTTTTTGGCGATGATGAAGAGCCTTACGATGCAAGAGTAGAACTCCAAGAAATATTTGGGGATTACTTTTATACCGGCCTTATAGGGTCTGTAGCAAACATAAACATTAGTGAACGTGCAGCTTTAGGTAGAGATATATTTTATAGAGACGACCCCAAAAGTATTGAAGACTATGGACTTGTCCGTACAATTATGATGGGGCTAACTGGACCAATGGGGTCTTATTTAGTTGGTGCTGAAAAAGCTATTAGGGACGATCTACCTGCAGGTAGATACGCGTTTGCTGCTGAAGGGTTAACACCTACTTTTGTACGCAACGGCATAAAATCTTATCGTTATATGGTTGACGGGGCAAGAAATAGAGATGGTGATCCCATAGACACCGACATCAACGCATGGAACTTAATGACACAAGCAATAGGGTTTACCCCGGCGGACCTTTCAAACACTTATGAACAGCGTTCTTCTGCTAAAAACTTTGAGAATAAAGTACTTGCTAGAAAACAAAATATACTAAACAAGTATAAGACCGCGAGAAAGCTAGGCAATAGATCGTTAGAAAGAGAAGCTGTAAAAGAAGCTTTAGCTTTTAGAAGACAGTTCCCTACGCTTATGGATGATACTACTTTAGAGCGTTCGTACAAAGCTAGTGTGCGTATAGATAGCGAAGACACGATAGCAGGTATTACATTTACTAAAGGTCTACGCTACAGAACAGATGAGTTCTTCGAGTAATCTATACTCGCCATACCCTAATACCTTGCACTCCGTCTTCTATAACTATTTTATGCACTGTTTTATATTTTAAACGCTTCGTTGTTTTATGTATTTTTTCTAGTGCCTTTGGTGGATCAAGACACGGTATAAGAAACGAATACCCCGGCTTAAACTTCTTCCAGTTGATCTGGTAACTCACCTTCTCTATCTGCATCTTCAACACTCTCTTCTACAACGTTTTCCATATCTAAGAAGTCTGGATGGCTTGCGTCAAAAACTAAACACCTTACCGGCAAAGACATTAAGTCACTCCCCTTCGACAGCCTCTTGTTAGTAGGCTTAAGCATTACGCCTGTAGCTTCTAGGGATTCTAATGTGTCCTTGTAATCAATCTGTAGGTCCACACAATCCGCCTTAAAAGTTTTAGCCGTTATGTACACTAATTTTGTGTCGGGTTCGTACCGCATTAGCAGTGAACCTTTGGGCTGCATCTTTGGGTTTGCTCCGATAGTGTTACGTTTATCTATGCCGTCCTCTACTACTAGCATGTGATTGTTGTGCCTGTTAATAAAGTCTCCTATAACAGTACTAGGGCTACTTATAGGCGCTAGCGTATCCACTCTCATTTCTTTAACACTTTTACAAACTTCGTTAAGTATATTTTGTATATCAAAACCGTGACTAACCCCGTCCTCATCTACATGAGTAAGCAGCCCTAACCTTTGTGCTATAGCTCCGCCTGTTATGTTTACAGCAACTGCAGCAGACCAATTACGCTCCCGTTGAGTTAAGTTTAATTTTCGATCAATGGTAGCTTGTGTTTTTAGTACTGCTTCTTTTACTTCTTCTAAATGGCCCAGTAACCACTGCATATAAACTTCACCGGCAATGCCATAGTTTTCAATCAATGTATGGTCTAGTAAATCTTTGCCTTCCTGCGTAGATATAACAGGCTCATCTAACGGAGGAACCTTAAACTCTAGTAAACGCATCATCTCTCCGTCAGCTTTACTTTTAAGCACCCCAAGTTTTTCGTAAAACGATGCGTTAGAACTCGCAATAGATAACGTTCTCCAAGTAATAGTATTTTTCCTAAGCTCGTTAGCATTTGCTTTGGCTTTATCTTTCCCTCTTCCCTGTGAGTACGCATACAATAACTTTGATGCGCTTAGAGGAGGCATGTTAGTTATCTCGTCCATAGTGTTTACTATGTTATTCAAGAAACCTACCTTTAGTATTTTACCAACGTCCGTATCTTCAGGAGTCCCAAGAAGCATTTCAGGATCGCCAAAAATACTGTTAGCCATACGCAATATAGTAGTTTTGCCTGTACCAGAATCTGCGTGAATGAAATTTATTAGCGCCCCTTTCTGCCCAGTAAATTTTAGTAAGGGTGCACCGAAACCGGACAATGCACCAAATGCTTGTATCTCTAGCCCCTTCCTTCCGTACAACGAAAAGACTTCTTTCCATTTTTCTAACGTACCTTTAGGTCTAAAATAATCTACCATATTAGCTATAGAACTAGCCGGGGGGCTATGGTAAATACCTGTAGCTGTAATTTCTCTATCCCCCACAATAAATTTACTGTCGTTATCCGCCCAACCGAACTGCTCTCTCATAATGTTTGCCTTGGTTTGCCATTGAAGGTCTTTGATAAAAGTTGATAAATAATTTTGTATAAGTTTTTGCCGAGGTAAGTCTGCTATAACTCCATGTTTGGCTAGCTCCTTACGCAGCTCAGCTAAATCCGTGACTTGTACATTGGTCATCACAAATTCTTTTATGCCGTCTTTGGGTAAGTGATGTTTGATTATGGCAACAAACCCCTGCAACGGGTCTTCCATTAACTTAACTACATACAAAAAATTCTCGTAAACTAGTTTAGGTTTGCTATCCTCGTCTCCATCGCCCTCCGCTTCTTTATAGATGCCCCCTTCAGCGCCTCTAAAGTATCCTTGAGGTAGCTTTGGTATTTCAATCTCTTCTAAAATTTCATTTTCTACCTCGACGAAAACTTTACTCGTATCAGCCTTAACTATTACACGGCCTAGAGATATGGGGCTTCTAATCTTTTCCGAATGTACGCACCCTTCGCACCCGCCGGGGTTATTTATTTCAAATTCTTTGCACGTATGCGGACCTTTGATTCCTTCTACTTTCTTTTCTACTAGTTCATAGTCGTAATCTGGGTGGCCCTCAGAAAGTTTATGTATTGCTGTGTCCCTGTCAGAACAAAACTGCGCTACTGATAAAGCGTCAAACCACCGTGGTTCAACAAGAGTAGCCCTGTTCATATAGCAATCTGCGAGTTGACCGCAACCTTCTCCTTTAAGGCTTCTGCGCATAATCTTAGAGAACAGAGAGTCATTGTTCTGCATAAGGGACTTACTAAGCGCAGACATCTCGTGCTTAGCCTTTACTACTTGGCCTTCCTCAACTCCAACTATGCCTCGTATTTCCTTAAACGGTATTGGGTCAACAACACTTATAAGTTTGACGGGTTTTTCTTTTTCATCAGAAGCATCGCCTTTAAAGTTAAAAGAGTTGAGTGGGCGTAATACCCTAGCGCATTCAAACACTTTGGTGTCTATATAGAAGTTGTTATCTATACAAAGCTGCCTAAGCTTTTTAGCTACAGGAACCCATTCATCCCTAGGAACATCTTCGGCTAGGGGCCAATAGGCATGTAGTCCATTGCCTGAATTTACTAACATGGGTTTTGGTAGCTTGACGGTAGAGCAGAAACTAACTAAAGCCTTTAGTCCCTCAGCTTGGGTTTCATACCCGCCGGGCCTACCAGTTTTATCGTCTGCTATAGATTTATTTGGCCCGCAATCTATGTCAAGCCAGTACGACTTTAACGATTCAACGTTATCTTGGGTACGGTTCTTGCCGGTTTTAAACTTTGCTAAGGTAAAAAATACACACCACCTGTCAGCTACATATTTTTCTATCTCTGCGTCTAACTCCTCTCTGGTTTCCACCATAGATTGGCGCGTTGTAGTTTTACCTTTAACCGCAAGAAAACCATACCACCCACCCGCAGGGCGAACTAGGGCTATGAGGTCTGTGTTCTCCATTAAATTATTGCTCCAACTTAGCTATTATTTTTTGTATTTCTTCAGCTGCTGAAGGTTTAGGAATAGAAATACCCACAAACCAGTTATATACCGCTTGGCGACTAACGTTAAGTTTTTGTGCTACTTCGGTAACGGGCACATCGTTTTTAATGCACACCGCTCCGAAGTAAACGCCAAGAAGGTTTTTATCGGCAGCCTTATTTAGTTCTACAAATTTTAGGCTATATCCGTAACTCATTAGGCTTATTCGCTCCCCCACTCGTCAATAATAGAAGAAAGGTCTTCTCCGCTAGCTTGAGGTTCTTCTTTCTTTTTCTTGCGTTTCACTGGTTCCGCAGCCGGTTCTTCGTCGGCAAACGGATCAGGCTCAGGTGCACTCTGGATAGGTACAACATTTGACTCGAAACCATCGTTAGTATCTTCAGCAGTGAAAGGGCTATCGGAAGAGTTGCCCGCAACAAAGCCATCTTCTTCTGCTTCAAAAGGAGACTCTCGTGATACCTTCGGGGCTAACTTTTTGACCATTACTGCTTTAAGTCTTAGCGATATGCCGCCGGGACTATTTTGAGTCTTCTTGTAAGGCACGAACTCAACTTGTATATGCACTAAACTCTTGTGCGTCAGTTCAAAATCCTTATCAAGTTTGTTGTTTTTTATATCGTATTGGTCAGGGACATCAGTTGGTCCACTTTCGTATGCGGCTTTTATCCTAGAAGTACCTTTATAAGTTCCTCCGTCTTGCTTTTTAAACGTCATTTTTAGGTCGTCATATTTAGCATATGCTTTATCCGTCTTACGTTTCTCGTCCCAAGCTGTTTTCATTAGGCCATATAGTTCTTTAGCTTGGTCTAGGTCCATTATAAAACCTAGTTCATAGGAAGCTCCGGGCGCATCTGAAGCGCAGGGTACACTGCGATTTTGCTCATCGCTCCACTTGTATGGTTGGTTTATGCGAGGCCAATCTGCAATTACATTCTTTATTACGTACGTCATATATTGCTCCTTAAAAGGGTTAAGTTCTGCAGCTTCGTTAAGCTGTTGTATGTTTGTAAGTTCTTCCTGTGTAAGAGGTCGAACGGGTTTGAAATATATCCTAGAAAGGTTTTCTACCTGTGAAAGATATATCTCTGTCAAAACAGTATGTAGCTGTTCTTTGTTGCTCTTAAGGTAATCCCTGTATTGGTACAGGGTCATCTTGTTAATTGACTTAGCAAACAAACTAGCTCCGCCAATACGCAAACTACATGCTGTTAATGAGTTCTCTTGTACTAAACTAATAGTTGTATAAAATTTACAGGGCTTACTTTTATACCCGGTTGCACCTTTGATGTTCTGCACACAATCAATACATCGGGCCGACTCTCTGTCTTCAAGCGGCACACTGGAGTCAGGGGTGTTGGAGTCCGAAGACCAGCACTTAAGCTTGCCTGAGTGGTCGTAGTAGTTCCTAGACAATAAACCTTCGTTCGTTATTACTGCTTCGACTGAGGTTCTAAGCTCACCTGTACTGGGGTCTATAAAGTGCCCGTCATCGGTCCGTAGCCTGTTCACTTTTTAGAAGGTTTGCGTACTGAAATTACGTACTTAGTATTAGCTTGCAAACCTTGGGGCAGTACATCGGGATTATCCACTAAGAATTCTTTCATGTTGCTGTTGTGAATCCTTTTCTCAAGCAAATGTAAAGCTTCATGTTCATTGATAAACTTATAAAAAGATTCCCAATCGCTAGTCCAGTAGTTGGACAAAACTCTACGGCTAATAGTTCCTTCTTGCGTCTTTAAGCTGTCTACATTTTGCTCTGAGCATAGCTCTAGCATCTTGTCTGAAATCTTAGTTTGTATCTCCTTAAGTTTTTTAATCTCGTCTTCTTTCTCTTTGATGGTGTGCCTCAGTTTCATATAATCAGAGGCCATTTTATCTGCAGTTATTTTAGTCACGTTCGCACCTATTTATTTAAGGGGGTAATGAGGATAACACCTCGGTAGACAATGTCAACAGTTATTCTATTTCTTTTCGGTAAAGGTCTACGATTTTATTGTGGTTTAGTACGTTTGTTTTTAGCATCCCATATAACTTGGCTTCTACTTCGCTACCCTGTATGTGCACGATAGTCATGCTGTGTTTCTGTCCGGGCCTGTCTATACGTGCGTTTGCTTGTAGATAAGTCTCTACGCTGGTGACTGGGGCGTACCAAATTATTGTGTCTGCTGCTGTTAAAGTAAGCCCATGAGATGCGGCTTGAGGCTGTATGATAAGCACCTGTGGATCTGGTTTAGTTTGAAAGTCGTCAAATATCTTACTTCTGTTGTTAAGCGAAACTTTTCCAGATATTATTTTTGCCGGTACTTTATTCTTGTCTAAAAAATCTTTTAGTAGTTCTATAGTATGAGTAAAAGGCACGAACACTAATACTTTGTGCGGTGCTTCATTAATAACTTCAAGCACTACATTGAGTCGATTCTTCACATCAAACTGAACTACTTCTTGGTCGTCTGTATAGACCGCGCCACCCGATATTTGTAGGAGTTTATTAAGGTTAGTAGCAGCATTTACAGAAGTCACTCGCTCTCCTGCTGCCTGCATAGTCATTCGCTGCTTCAATAATTTGTAGTACTTTTCTTGCTGCGGTGTAAGAGGAGCTTCACGCTCTACTGAAACCACATCTGGTAAGTCTAAGCATTGGTCCTTTTCAAACCTTATAGCAGGCTGTAAGACATTATGAACTACTTTATCCGCGCCGGGTTTAGGTCTCCATATGTGCTGAGCCACCTTATACATGACGGTATCTCTGTAAGGGGTGTAGTACTTAGGCACTCTATGTGGGCTAACTAACTTAGCTAAGCCATAAGCATCTAATGGTGACTGAGCGGCAGGTGTGCCGGTTAACATCCACAACCTATCTATTTTCTTGCATAGATCGCGCATTATCTTCCAACGATTAGTCTGTGAATTTTTATACGCGTTAGCTTCGTCTGCTACTATAAGGTCAAAGTTCCCCTCTAGTATTGCGTCTTTTACTACACCAACTCCATCAAAGTTAATGATTACAAACTCCGAACCTGCGTTTATTATTTTAGTACGTTGGTTGGATGTACCATAAGCAACTGAACAGCTACGGTGCATAGCAAACTTAAACAAGTCTTCTTGCCAAGCAGATTTCATAATAGATAAAGGGCAAACAACTAAGACTCTTTTTATTAGCCCCAGTTTCATTAAGTAATCCGCAGCCCATATAACAGACGCAGTTTTTCCTGTACCGGCTTCGTTAAAACAAAAAGCTTTTTTGTACAGGCTAAGGAAGAATGCAGTTTCTTTTTGGTGCTCGAACGGAGTAAGTTTGCCGGTCCACTGGTAGTCCCTACTCATAGGAGAGGGTACATCTTTTGCCCCTATCTCAGCCAAAGCGGAAGCCGTTTCAAAGTCCCACTTAACTGCTACTTCATATAGGCCATTGTGCTCTCTCAGAATTTTACTTTTTTCTATGGCTTCAGTAACCAAATGCGGACGTTTAGTTTTAAGGACAATAGCTTTATCTTTTACTACCTGCATTAGTTATTTACCGGCTACTGGTAAAGAACCTAGTTTATCCGACTCTTCTTTTAAATCTATTTGCAACCTTGCAACTTTAACTTCTGAGTAGAAAGATTCGTTTACTTGCCCTGCAAGTTTTGTAACCTCTCTGGCTTTACTTATATCCATTGTTCCATTTGCTACTGAAGTAATAGAGCTACAAAGAAACTTTCTTAGATCGCCTGTTGTATTAATTGCTGCCATTTAGTTTTCTCCTGATGTGGGTTGGTTAGTGCGGTTAGTCTTTTAATGTGTCTATAAATTGATTTAACAACTTGTATTTTTTCTTTTTCTATAAAATGGTATCCAATACCAAATATAAAAAAATTGCAGTCTACGTTAGAGTACAAATACCTAGGGTCAGTATACATACCTTCGGTGTTTGTCTGTCTGTAGAAACGCCTTTTGTATTTTTCTTTGTGCATTAAACTATCTATTTTCTTCCTCCATTTGTCAGCGTCTTCGTAACTTAAAATAGTAGCTTTGTAAAAACGTAAGAACCTTTCCCTTACTTCGTCGTTAAAGCCTTTTCTTGAGGAGTACTTGTTAACCATAATTTCCCATGCACCTCTCATTATTACAGGTTGATTTTCGTCATCGTAACTACATTTAAACTTTTGTAACATGCGATAACTAAGTCTTCTTATGCTAGGAACATCACCTCTGTAGGTGTGCATTGGTACTAACGGTATATCTGGCTTATTACCCCAATGGTTATATTTATTTGCTTCCTTAACAATATCTTCGTAGGAGTACTGTATTTCTTCGTCGTTAGCGCAGGGAAGTTTTGCATTAGTTATTGTCTGCATTACGCTTTCCGTTCACGAGTGCTTTTTTCTGAGACTAACTTGCCTTTTGAGTTGCGCTTGAACGAACGGTTAGCACCGGCTGATTCTACTTTAGTATTGCCTGAGTTCTTTCCACCCTTAGATATAGCCTTTTTGTGTGCTATGTCTTTACCGTCGCCCTTACTGACTTTGCCTTCTTTTGCAGCTTTGCGTCGAGCAGCATTACGTTTTGCGCGGTTCTTCTTTTGCTCTTCTGTACCCTGATACTTAGCGTACTCAGCTTTGTAGTCTCGTTTTTTAGCGGTCATAATTATTTCCTATTGTGTTCACATTTAGTTACCGGACAGTACGCACACAGTGGACCCGATACAGCGTTCCACACATCATACTTTTCCGCAGAAGCTAGAGCCTCTAAAGGTTCATCGAAGGTGGTATATAAAAGCTCGTGCTCGTCTCGTGTATGCACTTTCTTTACAAACTCATTGCTAACTACGTAAGCTAGCGCAGATTTTATGTATTGCACTTCAGGAAAATAAGTAAAAGTCGCCGCTGCTAATATGTCGAGCTGTGCAGTATCCGCGTACTTTGCACTTTTTCCGGTCTTGTAGTCTATTAAAAACGCTTTGTCGTGGTTTACTATTACTAGGTCAGCGATACCACGCCACCATACATCTCTGGCAAAGAACTTAGTCTTCTTATGTTTTTCTCCGTCATAAGATATACCAAAACGTAATTCACAATGCTTGTCCCCTTCAATGTTAGACAGAGAATCTAATATCGGATTCATGTAGGAGAATTTTTTAGGGATTTCAATTCCATCTTTAATAAACTCCTCGGCTGCTTTATGAACTTGGTTTCCATACACAAGGGCTTGACTACCTTTATCCTTCACGTCCTTAGCTACCTTCAAGTGGTAGTATTTTTTAGGGCATTGCTTGAACGTGCTTATACTACTGTAACTCCAAGCTGTCATTTTGAGCAGACCTTTTTTACTACCCATTCCCCGTTCTCGTACACATTTATGTTTTTACATGGCACAAGGTCTAGTGTGGGTAGTGCTATTGTAGATGTCCAAGGTAATACGAGTGGGGGTAAGCTGAGCTTAGGCAGAGCAGGTAAGTCTATAGGTGAATCACAAACTTGTCTTTGCACTAAAGCCGTTCTTACATTGTAGTCATGGTCCACCCACACGTATCTACATTCCGCCGTACTTATTTGAGCGAGCAGGCATAGCGTAGCTATAAACAATAATCTCATAACAACCCCTGTTTTATTAGTTTCTGACGGTTAGCTTCATGTAGCATTGCAATAGTGTCTTTACTCTGCCCGGAGTAGGGTACAGCGAGAAAGTTGTCTACAAGTTCTTTACATAGCCACTTGTCGTAAACTTTAAAGTCACCTAAGTACCTACCAAACTTACCCTTATCTAAAGTTCTTAGCGTGCAGGTCGTTCCGACTTTGAGGAAGTCTTGTACAAACTTCTTTGCGAGAAGCCCATGTGCTTTTGTTTCCACAGTTCCTCCGCGAGATTCGGGAGCATCAATGCCAAACAAACGAATCCGACCATTGTTACCGCGTACCCAACAACCAAAACCCAAATCAACATCGACATCTACAGTATCTCCATCAATTACACGCACTACCGTACAGTTAAACACATATGGATCACTCATCCTCAATCTCCTTGTGGTCTGTTCTGGTATGAGAGCATATAAGACACACATCGAAAGCATCGTAGTAAGGTTTGGTGCATATGGTTTTTGACTCTTCTTGCATAGGTTCAGCTGTTTCATTTTGCATCTTGCTTCTCCTCCACGTAGTCCTCTAACTTTTCTACTACTTCAGTAAGTCTATGTATAAGTTGCATAACTTCTTCTACATCTTCTTCGTCTAACTCTATAGTCAATTTCATTTGTTCTCTTTTATGCCGTGTATTTCTATAATGAGTTCTGCACAATGTATAATCTTCTGTAGATCAGTTAGACCACCTTTCTTTTTCCACCGTGAAACATACTTAACGATGTTACCCTCAAGCAACGACAAGCCGTTCTTCTCAGCATACTCTGCCGGTTGGATAGCCATATCCTTGTAATGGTTACCGCCAGTTTGTTTATCAAGTGCGTTTTTCATTAGCGTCATTAGTGTAATGCTCCAGTAGTTTCTTCAACTGCACCTTCTTCATCCACATAAATGTAGTCGGTGGTATCAGGCCAACTAGCAAGAAGTCCTTCCCATATCTTCTCAGCTTGTCGTAAGTCTTTTATGTCCTGCTTAAGTATAAGTAGCTCTCTTTTGAGCCTTGCCTTGGTTAGTCTTTTCATAACTCCCCCCTTAGAATTTGGTGCGTACTTCCCTTCTTGGGGTAGGAAGTACGACTAACCGTAGCGTGGCTTATTCGGCATGCACATACTGCTGGAGAACGAAGCTTATCTGGCACAAAGGGAGCACCGTGATAACCCGAGTTGGTAAGCTGTATTGCATACTGTGAGTGTTCTAGGCGTATGAAACCTACCCACCGCTCACTGGGGTTTTGGGGGCGATTGATAACCCCCGTGGTCTAACATTCTCCATATGAAGCTCCAAACCCCCCTTCGCAGTCCAAAGGTAACCCTTTAGCCCACTCAGGTGTTTGTTTCATGCAACTATATATGTAGCTCATAGCCTGTTCTGCTTCATCTTCTGGTGCTATACAACCTAACGCATCGTGAACAGTCATAACTACTTTGTACCTTTTAGCCACGAGGAGCAAGTGATGCCCAACGATTAATCTAGCTAGAGCTTGGCATATATTCTCAACTATTTTACCGCCGTATATCCTAGTAGGTATAACCGATCGACCCTTCTTTACGTCGTACAAAAACTCGTTCCTACCAGTTTCTTCGTTAGCTTCCATGCGCAAATTAGGATACTTTATGTATAGGCCGTTTGGTAATAGTATTCCCTTTTTACCGTCTACTTTAAGTAGTTGTCGTGTGCCTATATACTCTGTTTTGTTGTCCATCATTGCATATAGCGACCCTTCGCATCTTCGCCATAACGCAGTAATGTGAGAAGACCGCATCCGATATACCTTTATAATCCTGCCGCATTCGTTTGACTCAAGAGATACCCCCATAGACTTTAGCTGAGCCTGAAATTTATCCATTCCCATTCCGTAACCGCATCCAAGTACCGTAGTCTTACCGACAAAACGTTCTTCTTTTGTAATCTTTTCCTCTGGTTTATCGTAAATCATTGATGCCATGATTTTATATACATCTAAACCTTCACTGAATGCGTCTAGCAAATTAAACTGCTCAGACAGCCACGCCAGAGTCCTAGCTTCTATTTGAGAAGAGTCACAGTCTAAGAATGTATAACCTTGAGGAGCTAACATAGCGTTCTTGAGAATAGAACCACGAGGTAAGTTCTGCATGTTTATCTTATCGGCTCCGCCCCAACGTCCTGTGTGCGCTGCATAGTATTTAAGCGGTATAGGTAATGACCCCCTGTTACCTATTCCTATAAAGCGTTCTGTCCTAGTCTCTTCAATAGTGGACTTTACCCCTAGCCGTGCACTCACAAGTATCTGGACTACTGGGTTCTCGTGTTCCTTTAGTGCTTGGAAAGCTTCATCTGTTTTAGCAAAAGCTAAAGTTTCCTTGCCAGTGGTTGGACTAGTTTTTACAGGGGGTATTACTCCTTGCGCTTCAAGAAGCTCAGCAAACTGAGGGTTGCTCATTATCTGTTCCCTCTGTACACCGGCCTTGCCTAACCATTCTGCTTTCTTTTCTTTCAGTTCCTGTAGGTGGTTCTCCAGTAAGAAAGTACCTACTTCTAGTACCGGCTCGGTAAACATCCTCAAGGTCAAGTCTACAAGTTTCAACTCTTCTACAGGAAAGCCCTCGTCCATTAAACACTTAAACAACTTAAAGGTTAGCTCAGCATCGTTCTTGCAGTACCCTGCGTAAGCCGTTAGCTCTTGCTCAGAAAAATCTTTGGTGTGCTTACCCATAGCATCCAGAACTTCTGTGCCTTTTTTGCCTATGTTGTAGTGTTCTGACAGAGCTTTTAAACTACCTCCAACTTGAGTTCCATGTATTGCCCTAGCCATAGATAGCGTATCGGCTATTCGACTAGGTTTTATATCAAACCGCCAGTTCATAATAGCCATATCGAACATAGCGTTGTGGGCAACGGTGAGTGAGTTTTTCCAATCAAACTTATTTAAAAATTGTTTTGTATCTTCGTGGTTCCCAGAGAACCAAGTGCTAGAACTAGCACTACTATCATCAACGTGTACGGCTACACCGATGACTTCAAACTGTGGGTCTCTGATATACTGTTCAGTTGTAAGCTTGGATAAACTGTAAGCTCTATCGTAATAAGTCTCAAAGTCTATTGTTAAAATTTTCATACTGCCCAGTCCATCTTAAGTCTGCCCATCTATTATATCTTCAAGTTCATTCATATTGTTTTCGTTGATAACGATAGCAGTACCACCGGCTTTGCGGATAGCCTCGATCTCTAAATCTTGTAGGGGTGTAGTCTTGCCTTTACCGGCTTTGCATTCGACAGCTAAAAACTTACCGCCAAAACAACACACGACATCGGGTACACCACTGCGCCCCATGCCAAACGAGGCAGGGAAGAAATAGTAAATACCGTTAGCTTTCAGTATCTTAACTACTTTGTCTTTGACTTTCTTTTCAGGAGTTTTTGCCATTCAGGGAGTATAGGGGAAATGGTTTACAGTGTCAACCCTTTTATTGGGGACAAAAAAAAGCCCCGCACAAGGCGAGGCTAAAAGGGGTAGGAGTTTAGTTTAGACTAAACTGTTTCGGTTGGGTTACTATTCTCTTATTCCCCCCTCATCCTGATCTGCAAGATACTCTTGGTATTGTATCTCAGCTTCGAGGGGGTCTACATAGTCATCTTCCTGCGTCATAAGATAACGGTTAAGGTCTACCATCACTGGGTCTTTATCTCTATTCATCACTTGTTCTCCTCTATTGACCCAAAAATTTTAAGTTCCATTTCCATCCGCTTCGATTCGCGTAACGTCTGCGCGTAGTGATCGGCAATATCATCTTTATATGTTCGAGCAAGGGGTACTTCTTTTTTCCTCTCGTTCTCCCGCTCTTCAAGAATACCTTTTACCTCCGCTAGCAAACTTTTTAAATCTGCCGTTCTCCATGTGTTGTAATCCCAATCATCACTCATCGCTTGTTCTCCTTATTGTTTGTGGGTTACCAGTCAAACTGACCAAGAATAGAGTCAACCTTAGACTTCATGTTTTCACGGATAGCCGGTGAGTCTTTAATCACCTCGATGTCCGCACCTTCCATAGTTCGTTGTAGCATAACCCTAGCTCTATCTAGCTCTGGGTCATTGGTTACATTGAGATGCCCAAGGAAGTCACATAGTTCTTTCGGATTACTAACAAAGCTATCGTAGAATCTCTTGGGGGTATCATCTTCGTTCTCGGTCAACTTACCGCTCATACTAGTAAGCGTAGTGTGCAACCTATCCCAAGCAGTGTTCATTGCGTTCTGAACCTTGCTTTTACTTTCTTCTTCTAGCTCTTGCCTCAAGTCATCTAAGTCTTGGGCAGGTAAGTCTACGTATGGGTGACCAGTCAGAGGAACCAGTTTAGTTTTCAACTCCCAAGAGTACTTAGCATAGACATCGTTTACATCTGGGTAGTCTGCTTCTTCAGCCATATCGCCTAGGTAGTTAGCTGAAATCTGCTTGAGCCGGTCATAGTGCTCACAGATGTAATCTCTGCGCCTATAGAACTCACTGCTAAGCTTACCGTTCTTCTCACTAAAGTCAGTCTTGAAAGGAAGGTACAGGCTAGTAGAGATCAACCTGTCACCCATATCATCCCAAGGCAGAGTGCGAACCGAATACTCATTGCGACTTTTGTTGGCATACTTAGTTAGTTCACTTACGTAGTTAGAACCTACCATAAGGTCTTTGATAACCTTGCCTGCCTTCTTGTCTGCTCGTGCTCTCACAGTCAGATCGTCTGTCTGCTTCTTGTCTATCTTCTTAGCTGTCCATGTGGATATGCTAAGCCTTACTAACATTGCGCTACTTGAAATACTCATACTGTTTCTCCTTAAAGGTTAAGTTTCAGTTTAGTCTGAACTAAACTGCATGGGTCTTACGGTTACTTTTCGGGTCTACCTGCTAGCTTACATACAGCGTACATAGCACTCGACATTGTTTTAGTCTCGCGTACTGAGTCCTCTGCATCACAGTCATACACATGATGCGTATAGAATGACTCTCCACCATTATCGGAGCGCGACCATTTCTTCTGGTATCGTTCACAGTCATCCAGAATGTCATAGACAGCCTGCAGTTGCTCTGTTGACACCACATAGTGTTTGTCAGTTACCTCCAATATAAACTTCATACTCTTCTCTCCAGTTGAATTGTTTTGCCCACCGGCGCGGTTATCTTACTGTGTGGGTTGTGTATGCCCCACAACACAGGGCAGTCCCACTTACCCCAACCCATCACTTCACCATCTGTCAGTACAACAGTGGCATCGGGTTTGATCTGCTTCTCACGTAAGTAGTCAGCAACACAGCTTGGGTCTGTACCTCCTCCACCATGAGGTTTAGTCAGAGTGCGCCAGTTCTTAAAGTTACTGCTTGTATACTCCTCGTGTGCACACACATCTCCATCCCAGTACATCAGGTGTATCTTGGCTATCTCTAGCTGTGTAGCCATACCCTCTACCTCTGACATACACACCTCAAAGGAATCATCGAAGAACATGGACCCAGACACATCGGGGGCAACGACCAGTTCTTTGATACACTGTCCCTTCATAATGGGCATCACCAGACCAGTGGTTACCCAGAACCTACGGTCGATGCGATCGTAAGAAGCATTGACGGGCTTACTACACGTCGCTCGTAGCCAGTGCTTCATCTGCTCGACCCAGTCGATCTTAGGTGCAAGCAGCCCACCAAGTGCTAGCGCACCCTCACCTTTGCCCTTGCCTGCTTTCTTTGCAGCCATAATACCTTGGCGTATAGCGGAGTTGACCTCTGCCTTGAGTGCTTCTTTCTCCTCGCTGGACATACCTTTAGCACCTTCCCAGTCATGGTCGTCCAGACCACCAGAGCCACCATCTCCATCGCCACCATCTCCATCGCCATCATCATCCTTATCTTTCTCGGCATAGATAATGTCAAAGATTTGTTTGATCGCCATACCCTTGAACCTTTCGTCAATAAGACCTACCGGATTACCTTCGGGGTCTTTGGGCATAGCGACAATCGTTTCCTGTGGGTCCGATGCTACTATGGTCTGGTTAATCCAATAGTCACAGGCTTGGTTCGCAGTACTGGCGCACAACCTATGTAGTTTCTCGTATATCTCAAGATGCCTACCGGCTTTGTGCCAATTCTCATGCAGGGTAATGAACCCTGCGCCTTTATCCCCCCACTGAAAGATAAAGTCAGGGTTGTACTTCTCGTCCCTACCGTTCGTACAGGCAGTAGGTACATCCCTTGTGAACTCTCGTGTGCCTGTCATCATGATGGGTCCAAGCTCAACGAACTTATCGCTCCTCATAATCTCAATGCGTTTACGTTTAAACCTACGTAGCTTTTGATCATCTGTTAGTTCCATACGGTTCTCCTATAGTAAGTCTTGGTTACGTTCAGCCCACTCTGCGAACGCTCGTGAGGTAAAGGCTAGCCTACGCTTAGCATCAGTAGAGTTAGGACCGGCTAGACTCACACCAAAGATCACTTGAAACTCCTCGGTATCATAGTCTGCATCGTCCCTGCTTATGTACGTCATGAACGAATCCAAATCTTCCTTGTCCTTGATATGCTCCAGTGCACTGAACGTCAGTACTGCACAAGCCCCTGCATTCGGGGGCAGTGGGGCTGTCGTTGGGTTAGCTTTGATCTCGCTCCAAGGAGTCATAGACTCATGATGCTGTATGAAATGCGTGATTGAATTAGCCGCTGATGCACCTACGGTACCAACCAGAGCCGCCTTCAACGCATTGGCTGAGTAGCCATGGCGCGTCTTGACCAAGTTACTTGCAAGCTCCAGTGTCCTTGGCGTTACCACTGAACCCTGTCCCACAACGTCAGGGTCAAAAATATAGGGGTTGTTTTTCTGTCCGCTGTCTCGGTAAGAAGCCAAGCAGTCAGAGTTTCTACTCACCCATGCCATGATGATTGGTTCAATGTCGTTGTCAGCCGCCCACACCAACCACTCGTCACTATCTGGTTTACATATCTCAACAAACGAGACGCGCATTTTACTGTGGGCTTTGAGACTGTCGCCAACCCCATCGCTTTCGAGGTTACCTGTCATGAACACAATGCTACCTTCGGGTAATGGTAGGTCACCCAGTCGGGGGTCTTTGACTTCCAACAGTGGGTGCAATGTATTCTTCACCTCATCAGAACCTTTGGTGAACTCATCAAGGCATATGATGACCGGCTTACCCTCGTGCAGTCTGAATCTTGCGTTGGGGTAGTACTGTAGCGTCTTGGTCTGCATATCAGGTATCGGTATAGCACCATCGCCTATGCCCATGTTGGGTACATCAATGATTGCATATGGGTAACCAGTTCTACGTGACAGCTCTGCCACAATGCTTGTCTTACCAACGCCCGGCTCACCTGCCAGATAGAATTTGTTACTGGGGTTACACGCTAGCATTGCCGGTGCTTCCACCAAAGTTACTGTGACACGATCTTCTAGTTTTACATTTTCCATACTGTACTCCGTTAAGTTTAATTTATGTATTACAGTTTAGTCTGGACTAAACTGTATGTTGCCCCATAACTGTTTACTGGTTTCTGTGGCAGAGGTATATTCAAATACTTCTGGTTAGGGTTGGGCTTAACTTCACCCACTGGTAGTACGACCTCGCTGAGGATGGCATTGGAATACCCTCGCTTCAAAATATCATCTATCGTCTGGTGTATATGTTTGGGGTTGTAGTGAAACATAGCCTCCCTGTGCACAGTGGACCACGCCTTAGACATCGTCAAAGTAGCGCAGATGTCTAGCATGTCTGCCCAGTCCTCGATAACGTCACTCCGCATTATGTTGCAGAAGGTAGACACTGTGTCTGGGTCGGGGAACGAACTCCTGTTTATGTTATACCTAGAGCGGTGAGGGTCGGTATGCTCCCTTACGTGCTTGTCTATTATCTTGCTGTTGTATTCGTAACCGCTTACCTGAGTATCCGCAGGATAAGCCACCTTCACCATAGCTTTTGCGTACTTCAAGAAAGGTTGGTTGAGTCTGCGTACCTCATTCATAGCCTTGCGGTTAATCCTATGAACAATCGCTCTCTCAGGTGTTATGGGTAGCCTGTCTTTACCTAGCACTATACTGCTTTCCCATAAGTGTTTACTGGTTTCCTTGTCAGACATACCTTCTCTAGTCTGGTAGTTCTGGTCAAAGGTTGAATACACACCTGCTCTCGTACTGGGCAGGTCATATATAGACACACCGCTGTTGTATAGTCCTTTAGGGGCTTCGGCTACACCACCAAAGGGTTGGATGATTGTGTTAATAAACGTTCTGGTGCTTAGTGTCATATAATCTTCAGCAGAAAGTCTAACTGTTCCATCTGAGTAGAAGTTCACACAGTCTGTCCCGTACAACCTGCATCGTATAACGTCTACCTCTTGACCTGACTGGTGGGTCTTACCTTTGCGTATAGTCATATGGGTTAGCCGTCTTTCACCCAATGGTCTTTTGCCTGCGTTTTTACCGTTACCTCGGATGGGTACAACCCCACGCCAATGTCTCTCAGCCTGTTCGTAATCACGCAATGCCGGTAAACTATCTGTCTTCACATAATATCCCATACTATTTCTCCTTGTCGTTTGATTGAATCTCAAGCCATTGCTTAAGATGTTTAGGGTCGTGCTTTGCTAATTCGTCACGTAGTTCTCTCTTGCGGTTAGCCTCCTCTGCTAGTTTGTCGTTACGCTTGATACGTAGAGCTACCATAGCGTCGATAAAGTTACTCATACGTGTTGCTCCTCTTCTGGCTTCAAAAAGTCCTGTAACAATTTTGGATCTGCACTCCACAGCAACCCTGCAATGGCAGTCCAGTCGTTTGTATCGTATCTCGTCATCTCATCACTTGCGTCACGATAAATCTGTTCTACAACTGCGTTCACCAACCTTTTATGTGCAATAACATTTACGAAGTTAGAGTTACTCATCATCGTTCTCCTGATTTAATTTATGTGCTAAGTACGCACCTATAGTTAGTAGCTCGTCCTCGTTCATATCTAATACCTCAGCGATTGCATCAGATGCTACCACCAGACCTATCCTTGCTATCTCTTCAATAACCAACGAATCAATATCATTGTTAACAGCCCATTGAGTCCAAGCATCAGTTACTCGCATTTCTTTACTCATCATCGTTCTCCTATAGAAATACAATTACAGTTAACAACCATACAAACGTAACAACTGCGATACCGGCAACACCTACACCAACAGCTAGCAGTGGCTTTACCCACCGCGACGTTCGCGCCCATCGGTACATGTCATGCGGGTCGTGCGTGTTGTATCTGTCTTTGAAGTCTTTCATTAGCCTTCCTCCGTAGGTTGCAGTTTAGTCTGGACTAAACTGGTTTGGGTGTTACCGTTCATAACGCTTGGGATTGATTTGCTTCACGACATCCAAAGCATCGCTGTTAGTGAACGCCATGTAGCCTTGTTTATGCAGGGGGATAACAGTGTGCTTGTGTTGTCTAGCTACTGCCTCTCCGCATTGCAAGCAGGATTGATAGCCTAGGTCTGCTCTAGCAGTGGGGAAGGGGGCATCGCAATAGATACACAGGTTTGTCATACTGTTAGCTCCATGAATAAAAGGTTACCAGTTTAGTCCAGACTAAACTGCTGTCTGAAAGTGAGACGAATTCCCACCAAACAGTATATATTATATCACGGCTACTATACAATGTCAAGTGGTAACGCTCCAAATAAAAAATTAAATTCTGTGCGCTGGGGTAAACATTAACAGTTTGCAATGTTACAAAATGGGGCTTTGTTACATTTGTAAAACAGGTTTGTAACAATAAACGTAACAATAGAAACGCCCGTAAATACTGGGCTGTGTTACAAAGTTACCTGTATTGTTATAATGTTACATAAAATAATATATATATATAGGACTCTTGAACTTTGTAACACTGCTAGGACTTTTGCTTTGTTACAAGCTCACTCTATCTAGTATCCCCATACGTTACTTTTAAGACGTAACATTGTAACAATACAAGCATTGTTATATATATCATAGGTTTACTTAGCCAAGCTAATGTTACACCTTAGACAAACACTTACATAAACGTAACAATAGGTAGCTAGCTCGTAAGCTACTATCATAAGAACTACTATCATCTCACGATTGAGATGATATATAAGTAGAGTAGTTAGGGTGGGTGAGTTTGTCAGAAGGGGGGAGGAAGGGGGGAGGGGAGTAGAAACTCGAGGCGAAAAAAAACCGCCCGAAGGCGGTTTGGTAAGAGATGCGCCCCGAAGGGCGCGTGAAGGTTAAACAAGGGCTGTGAGTAATTCCGCGACAGTCATTTTTCTCGGCGCGTCGATAAGCTTGCTTCTCTCGATTCGCTCGATCGCGGTTAGCAATGCCATGCGCAACGGTTCGGCTCGCTTGTCTCTCGATAGATCGGAAAGCTCCTCTTTGATTTCCGTGAGCTTTGATTTGAAAATACCTCGGCAGGTTTCCAAAGCATCGACCTTACCCTGAGCTTCTTTTTCGGAAGCTTTGTCTTCATTGGCTTTGGCTAAGGCTAGCTCGGCTTTGGCAATTTTTAAGTCGTTAACAACGGCTTTCTGCTCTTCGATGTACTCTATCTTTTCTTGTTTGAGTTTATCAACCCGCAATTCCGATTCGGTTTTCTCTTTCGGTTCGACCGGCTCAGGTTTTTTGAGAGTCTTCCCAAAGTAGGCGTGCTGATAAGCTTGCCAACAAGAAGCGTACTTTGTGTTTACTGCTTGGATAATCGCGGCTAGCTCCTCGGCTTTCTCAAGTGACAGCCCGCATTTATCCGCGGCTTTCTGCTTTGTTTCTAGCTTGGTGTCCTCTCGGAATGCATTACAGCTGAGTCCGCCGTTAGCCGTCGTGTTGACAGCGTCCTCACCATAGCGATCGGCTAGCGTTTTCATTACCTCGGCTAATGCCAGCGTTTTGTTCTCATACGTTTCTATTATTATCTTAATCATTTCAGTAGTGAATTTATTCATAAGCTTGTATCAGTTTAGTCTAGACTAAACTGCGTTCTCCTTTTAAGGTTATGTGGAAGTCCCACGCTTCCATTATAACACATCTATTGGACATTGTCAAGTTACCCCTAAAATACCCCCTTCCCTACCCTAGGACCCCACCCGTGGGGGGGACACCCAATGCCTAGACAAGCAGTACCACTGGCCCATACATAATAATACGCTCATTATATCACAACTTTTCACAGTTCTTCTTAACAACTCTATGTAAATCAATGACTTACCCCCACCCCCTTTTTTCTGTACCCGTCTGGCTCGCACCCCACCCCCTCGCACACAGGAATACCCCCCGTCAAGGGACCCAAACTCCCTATTTCAATCCGTATTATAATTTCCAACCTTCTCCAACCTTTTCCACCCTTTTCAACTCCTTTCAATTCTCCTTGCGGTATTGCGTCTGCTATGCTAATGCCGTACACTCCGCCCAACACGGTATCACTACCTGCGAAAACATATGCCCAATGTAAAGATCGAACCTACAAAGGACAAACCTCTCCCCTATGATTTGCGTGGGGACAAAGCCACAACTACTTTAGAAAAAATGGCGGTTGCTGGTAACACTGTAGAACTACAGGAAGCGTTAGGCGCTGTACTAGACGTGTCTAGTGCTGACCTAGAGAAAGAAAAAAGCCTTATAGAGCAGGCCGTCAAACGCAATAAAGCCAAGAACCTATCTAAGCCAAACACAGCTTTTGCTGCAGCAGCATTTCTGCGTACCTATGGACAGCAGTTGGCAATGGATGCAGCCGAGGCACGAGCTGCCATAACTAACAAGTTAATGGAACTGGCAAATTGCGGTGATGCACGGTATGAGTTAAAAGCACTAGAGTTACTAGGTAAGCACAGTGATATAGGTATATTCACTGAACGTAGTGAGATAACTATAAAGTATAAAGATCCTGATGATCTTGAGAATGAGATTAAGGAGCGAGTTAAGCGGTTGCTCAATGCGAATGTGGTAGAGACGGTGTCTTTAGATGAGTCGCTGGACGACATATTAGATGGGGGCGAAGAAGACGAGGAGGATGAGAATGACGAGCAAGACATCTCCATTTGATAACATCTCTCTCAAGGACATACCGACTATACTACCCCTGTTGTCGATGGCAGAGCAGGAGCAGTTATTAGCCCAGCTAAGTCACTTAGAGAAACTGAAGCACAAGAGTCTTGTGCAGGATAAGTTTATTGAGTTTGTTAAATATGTATGGCCTACGTTTATTAGTGGTAGACACCACAGTATTATGGCTGAAGCGTTTGAGCGTGTTGCTAGTGGGGACTGTAAGCGCCTCATTATTAATATGCCTCCTCGTCATACTAAGTCTGAGTTTGCTAGTTATCTACTGCCTGCTTGGTTTCTGGGAAAGTATCCACACAAGAAGGTTATCCAAACGTCGCATACGGCAGAACTGGCGGTAGGTTTCGGACGAAAGGTTCGTAACCTCGTGGACCAAGAGAATTACAACGAGGTGTTTCCTGAGTTAGCTCTACAAAGTGACTCAAAGGCAGCAGGACGGTGGAACACTAATAAGGGTGGGGATTACTTTGCGATTGGTGTAGGCGGTGCGGTAACTGGTAAAGGTGCGGACTTGTTGATTATTGACGACCCACACTCAGAGCAAGAAGCAGCACTGGCTGAGATTAATCCTGACATCTACGACAAGACTTACGAGTGGTATACATCAGGACCACGACAGAGACTTCAGCCCGGTGGAGCTATTGTAGTGGTAATGACTCGTTGGAGTCTGCGGGATCTGACCGCTAAAGTTATAAAAGCAGCCGCTCAACGTGGAGGTGACGAGTGGGAAGTCATTGAGTTTCCCGCTATCATGCCGTCAGGCAATCCGCTATGGCCTGAGTTCTGGGCTAAAGAAGAGCTGTCGGCGCTCCAAGAAGAACTACCGAACAACAAGTGGATGGCGCAGTATCAGCAGAACCCGACATCTGAGGTGTCTGCTATCGTCAAACGTGAGTGGTGGCAAGTGTGGGAGGAAGAAGACCCACCACCTTGTGAATACATACTGATGGCGTGGGATACAGCATTCGAGAAAAACAGTAGAGCTGACTACTCAGCTATGACGGTATGGGGTGTGTTCTACCAACCGGATGATGCTGGAGTAACTCAGGCTAATATTATAATGCTCAATGCCTTCCGAGACAGGATGGAGTTCCCGAAACTCAAGAAGGTAGCTATAGAGCAGTACGACAGTTGGCAACCGGACTCATGTATTGTGGAGAAGAAAGCATCAGGTGCACCACTCATCTACGAGATGCGAGCAATGGGTATTCCCGTACAGGAGTTTACGCCGACGCGAGGTAATGACAAAATAACGAGACTTAACTCCGTGTCGGATCTTTTCGCTTCTGGCATGGTGTGGTCACCGAACAGGCACTGGGCTGAAGAAGTTATTGACGAGGTTGCTAGTTTCCCGGCGGGGGAGCATGATGACTACGTGGATTCTGTGTCACTAGCCCTGATGCGGTTTAGAAAAGGTGGGTTTATAAGGTTGCCTTCTGATGAAGCAGAGGAAGAGCAATACTTCAAGCAACGTAGAGGCGGGTACTACTAATGGCTATTGAAAAAGGATTGTACGCCATGCCAGAGGGCATGGAAGAAGAAACAAGCGAGTTGGAGATTGAAATCGTCAACCCAGAGATGGTGACCTTAGACGACGGCACAGTAGAGATTACGATTGTCCCCGACGCGATGGATACAGATATTGCTAATGCACCGTTCGATGCCAACCTTGCTGAGTACATGGATGATGGTCAGCTAACTGAGCTGTCGGCTGATCTAGTTGCTGCGGTAGATGATGACATAGGTTCACGACGTGATTGGGCTGAGACTTTTGTAAAAGGTCTTGAAGTCCTAGGGTTTAGTTACGAAGACAGGACTGAGCCGTGGGAAAACGCCTGTGGTGTATATAGTACAGTATTAGCAGAAGCAGCTATCCGATTCCAAGCGGAAGCAATGAGCGAGACGTTCCCAGCAGCCGGTCCAGTGAAGACTAAAATTTTAGGAGAAATTAGTCGGGAAAAAGAAGATGCGGCCTTACGCGTCAAAACAGACATGAATTACGAGCTTACAGATGTGATGGTCGAGTATCGCCCTGAACACGAACGTATGCTTTACAGCTTGGGACTCGCAGGATCAGCATTCAAGAAGGTCTACTACGATCCTAACATTGGTCGTCAGATTGCTATCTACATCCCCGCAGAAGATATGGTTGTCCCCTACGGAGCCTCTACGTTAGAAGCAGCGGAGCGCGTTACTCATATCATGCGTAAGACCAAGAACGAGATGGTCAAACTGCAAGCAGCAGGGTTCTACAGAAACGTAACATTAGGCGATCCGGTCGCATTCTCTACAGATATTGAAGAAGCTAAGGCTGAACAAGCTGGAATGTCGGTAACATCGGATGATCGGTACGCTGTATACGAGATTCATGCTGATTTAGTGCTAGATGAAGTGGATGGAGAGGTTGTTGACGACGAAGATGACCTACAAGTAGCCAAACCTTACGTGGTTACCATCGAAACAGGCACAGGAACGGTGCTTGCAGTACGTCGAAACTGGAACCCTGACGATTCTTTGACGCTCAAGCGTCAACATTTTGTTCATTATGTCTATGTTCCGGGCTTTGGCTTCTATGGTCTTGGTTTAATACACATTATTGGTGGATATGCAAGGGCCGGAACGTCATTAATCCGTCAATTAGTTGACGCTGGTACACTTTCTAACCTACCGGGCGGTCTAAAATCGCGTGGAATGCGTGTCACAACGGGTGATACCCCCATTGGGCCGGGTGAATTTAGAGATGTAGACGTACCGAGTGGGTCAATACGGGATAATATCCTGCCATTACCCTATAAAGAGCCAAGTCAGACGTTACTTGCGCTATTAGACAAGATCACAGAGGAAGGTCGCCGTCTTGGAGCGATCTCTGACATGAACATCTCCGATATGAGCGCAAATGCGCCAGTTGGAACAACATTAGCTCTACTTGAGCGTACATTGAAGCCAATGGCAGCGGTACAATCTCGCGTCCATTACGCGATGAAGCAGGAATTTAAGCTTCTTAGAGCGATTATGGCTGAATATGCTCCATTAGAGTACGGTTATGAGCCTGATCGTGGTACTGCCCGCGCCCGCCAAGCGGACTACGCCACGGTGGAAGTAATTCCTGTCAGCGACCCCAATAGCAGCACGATGGCACAACGAGTTGTGCAGTATCAAACCGTGTTGCAGATGGCACAGGCCACCCCACAAATCTACGATCTACCCCAGTTGCACCGTCAGATGATCGAAGTGCTAGGGATCAAGAACGCAGATAAGTTAGTACCTACTGACGACGATATGAAGCCAATAGATCCAGTCAGCGAGAATATGAACGCCCTAGTAGGGTCTCCAATGAAAGCCTTTATGTTCCAAGACCATCAGGCACATATAACAACCCACCAAGCCTTTATGCAAGACCCCATGATTGCTCAAACCATAGGGCAGAATCCAATGGCTAACCAGATTATGGGTGAGCTACAGGCTCATATTGCAGAGCATACTGCTTTCTTATATAGACAACAGATAGAGCAGAAGATAGGTGCTCCATTACCGGCTATAGATGAAGAGTTACCGAAAGAGCTAGAGAATCAAATTGCTCAACTACAATCAAAAGCAGCAATACAGCTTACGCAGACGCATGAACAACAAGCGGCACAGCAACAGGCACAGCAACAGGCACAAGACCCTGTGATTCAAATGAGACAGGAAGAGCTAAGGCTAGAAGCTGGCGAGCTACAGCGTAAAGCAGCTAAAGATGCGGGAGAGTTGGCGATAGACCAAGGGCGGCTAGAGCTTGATAGAGAAAAAGCAGAAGCCACAACAGTGCTAGAAGCAAACCGTATATCGTCGCAGAACGACCAAGCTCAAGCTAAGAACGATCAGGCGGAAGCTAAGATTATGGTTGATGCCACTAAAGCTGCTACTGAAGAACGACGAGACAGAGCTGAAGCCCAACGAGATAGAGATGAAGCGCTCCGTGATAACCGAGAGGATAGATAATGGCTGCTAATGATGACGAGGACGATCTTTTACTAGCTGATGGCTTTGATGCGGCCTTTATAGGGACAGGAGAGCGTTGTGGTCACCCGAACATTGCTGTCTATGACAGGGATATGTGTATAGACATACTGGCTAATGATATGCCATACGAAGAAGCAGTAGAGTATTTTGAGTTTAACGTTGCCGGTGCATGGGTAGGAGAACAGACCCCCATCTTTGTTGATCTTAAAGAGGAGCGATAATATGAAGGGTGTTAAACATTACAAAAGAGATGGAACTGAATTTAAAGGTAATACACACAAGATGTCTGATGGCACTTTGCACAGTGGGAAAAACCATACTAAGGGCAGTGTGAAGTTATTTCACCTAAAAGACCTGTCTGCTACGGCAAAAAAGAAAGCTAAGAGGTAACGGATAATGGCTAAAACCGTCTTTGACGTGCTAACAGATAAACTTACAGACCATAAACGGTCTAGCGAAGAATTTGTACGGTCCGGTGCAGCTAAAGACTACGCCGCGTATAAAGAAGTGTGTGGTGTGCTTCGGGGTCTGGACACCGCGCTACGTGAAATAAATGACCTCTCGCGTAACTATATGGAAGAAACCGATGACTGAACCAACAGCTCTTGAGAAGAAGCGACAAGAAAAGATAGACGAGATGAAAATATCCGAGGAAGACATGGATGCTTACATCCCTAAACCTGTAGGTTACCGGGTGCTTGTAGCACTCCCAAACGTAGAGGAGACGTACTCTAGCGGTATTATCAAAGCTGCTAAGACAGTGCACGAAGAGTACATTCTTTCTACTATTGGAGCTGTAGTGGATATGGGCGACGAGGCTTACAGCGATAAAGAACGATTCACAAACGGACCGTGGTGTAAGGTTGGGGACTATGTAATGTTCCGAGCTAACACTGGAACACGGTTTAAACTAGGCAACCAAGAGTATCGTCTGATGAACGATGATTCTATTGAAGCGGTTGTCGCCAATCCGAGAGCCATCACTCGTGCGTGAGGAATAGACTATGCCAATGCAACAAGTAGAGTATGAATTTCCAGACCCTGATAAAATTGACGCTGCTGCTGAAGTAGAAGTAGCCGAAGAGGAAACAACTCCTGATGTAGAAGTAGAAGGGGCTGTAGGTCGAGAAGAGCTTCAGAAACCGGGTCAGAAGAAAAACGTAATAAAAGATGGTGAGGTTGAAGTTGAAGTAGTAGACGACACTCCACCTGCGGATCGCAATAGAAAGCCCTCAGATCCTCCTGAAGAGGTAACTAACGAGGAGTTGGAAAATTACTCTGAAAAGGTTAAGAAGCGCATACAGCACTTCAGTAAGGGCTATCACGATGAGCGGCGTGTAAAAGAACAGGCTCTACGTGAGAAAGAAGAAGCTATTGCTTATGCCAAAACACTCGTAAAGGAAAATGAACGCCTTACGGGTACAGTTACTAAAAACCAGAGCGTAATGCTTGAGCAAGCTAAGCAAACGGTTGCGCAAGAATTAGCAGTAGCTAAAAAACAATATAAAGAAGCCTATGAGTCTGGAGACTCTGATGCTATTGTAGAGGCTCAAGAAGCTATTGCTACAGCTAAGATACGATCTGATAAAGTAGAAAGTTTTAAACCTCCTGCTTTACAACAAGAAGAAACTGCTGTACAAGTTCCTGAACAAACGGCTGAAACCCAAACAGTACGCGATAAACGTGCTGGAGAGTGGGCAGCAGAAAATACGTGGTTTGGCGAACAAACCCCCGATGGGTTAGAAATGACCGCATTTGCGCTAGGGATGGACGCTAGACTTAAAAAAGAGGGTATAGACCCTCAATCAGATGAATACTACGAGAAGATTGATTCTCGTATGCGTCAGGTCTTTCCTGACCAGTTTGACGAGAGTATCGAAGACGAACCAGAGGAACCAAAGAGGAAGCAAAGTAATGTGGTTGCCCCCGCTACGCGGAGCACAGCACCTAAGAAGGTGCGACTAACGCAAACACAGATAGCTTTAGCCAACAAACTAGGAGTATCTCTAGCTGATTACGCCCAACAGGTTGCTGAATTAATGAGGAAACAAGGCTGATGACTGATTCAAAAGGTACAAATAGAGTAGACCGCGAACTACAAACGCGAGAGAAGAAAACCCGACGGCAAGCATGGAAAAGGCCAGAGCTTTTACCTGACCCTATCCCGCAAGAAGGTTGGACCTTTCACTGGGTTCGTGTGAGTACTAATGGACAGGCCGATCCTACGAATGTTTCTTCAAAGTTACGAGAAGGTTGGGAGCCGTGCAAAGCCTCAGACCACCCTGAGATTCAGTTGGTGAGTATTGAGAATGATCGCTTTAAGGACAACGTCGTTATGGGCGGACTTATGCTTTGTAAAGCACCCAAGGAACTTGTTGAAGAACGTAACGCTTTCTATAAAGATACAAACGAAGCGCAAATACGTTCCGTAGACAACAACTTAATGCGGGAGTCAGACCCTAGAATGCCTATGTTTAATGAAAGGTCTTCTAAGGTTACTTTCGGTAAAGGATAATCTTAGGAGATTAAAATGGCTACTACAGCTACCCCCTATGGGCTACGGCCTATAAACGAGGTGAGCGGTACTCCCTACGCGGGAGCCACTCGCAAGCTGCCTATAGCATCTGGTTACGGTACTAACATCTTTTACGGCTCTATTGTCGTAATTGCTGCTGACGGTACTATTCAACTGATGACTGATATAGGCTCACAAGCAGATCAGTTCCCTGTCGGCACAGTCGGCGTGTTCATGGGCTGTTCTTATACAGATGCAACGCTTGGTTTTGTTAACCGTCAAATGTGGCCCGCTAGTCAAGTCGCTGCTGACGCACAAGCATTCATCGTAGATGACCCTAACGTAGCATTCCAGATGCAAGCTGATGGAGCGGTAGCGCAAGCTGCCCTTGGTCGAAATGCACCTTTAGCTAACGTACAATCGACAACTACTGGTAGTACTATTACTGGTAACTCGAATGTTGCGCTAGACGCTACAGTAGCATCTACTAGTGGTATTGCTCTTCGTATCGTTGACTTTGTTGACGCTCCGGGCAGTGCTGTTGGAGATGCTTTTACGGATGTGATTGTTAAGTTCAACCCAATAGCGCATTCATACACTAACCCAACCGGTACGGCTTAAGGAGACTGACTAATGGCTATTTCACGAGCGCAACTCCTCAAGGAACTACTACCGGGTTTGAATGCCCTGTTTGGCCTTGAGTACGCACGATATGGTGAGGAGACTAAAGAAATCTTTGAAACAGAGACTTCTGACCGCTCCTTTGAAGAAGAAGTGAAGTTATCAGGTTTTGGTGCTGCCCCAGTTAAAACTGAAGGTGCTGCCATTTCTTACGATAACGCACAAGAGACCTACACAGCCCGATACGTCAATGAGACGATTGCTATGGGTTTCTCACTAACCGAAGAGGCTATTGAGGACAACCTGTACGATTCGCTTTCAGCGCGTTATACAAAGGCACTAGCTAGAGCAATGGCTTACACCAAGCAAGTTAAAGGTGCGACTATTCTCAACACTGGTTTTGCTGGCGGACCCACTTATGGTGACGGCCAGACTTTGTTCTCAACGGCTCATCCACTAGTTTCTGGTGGAACTAACGCAAACACTCCAGCGACTGGCGTTGACTTAAACGAGACTTCTTTGGAAGCAGCGGTTATTTCAATAGCAGCATGGACTGATGAGCGTGGTCTTTTGATTGCAGCTAAACCTCGTAAGCTTGTTATCCCACCAGCGTTGCAATTCGTTGCTACACGTTTGATGGATACTGAGCTAAGAGTCGGCACTGCTGACAACGACATCAACGCAATCCGCAACAACGGTACAGTGCCAGAGGGTTATACAGTTAATAACTACCTCACTGACGGTAATGCGTGGTTCTTGATGACTGACGTTCCTAACGGATTGAAGCACTTCATCCGTACACCGATGACTACATCTATGGATGCGGACTTCGACACAGGGAACAGCCGATATAAGGCTCGTGAGCGATACAGCTTCGGCGTATCTGACCCACTGGGCGTTTACGGTTCACCGGGTGCTACATAAGCAACAGGTGATTAGATTAGGGAGCTTCGGCTCCCTTTTCTTTGTCTGAGTTTTATTTGTACATATTATAAATAAGTGGTATATACTCTCTTAAATCGGGGCTAACCCGCGAACTCTGACCGTCCCCGACGGACTACATGCAGACAGATTCGCTAAACTCGCATGTGAGGACTTTCAAATGGCTAGAACAACTTTCTCTGGGCCGGTACGATCACTTAATGGTTTTGTTTCCGCTGGACCGGGTTCAGCTTCTTTAATAACTGCCAACAATACAACAACGGCTTTGTCTATATTCCCTACCCCTACAGTAGATGCTAATGGCAACCCTACTGGAGCAGTAACTCCGGGTAACGCGGGTGTAGTAAATGTCTATAACTCAAACAATGCCGCAGGTGCAGGACAACTTACACTTCCTGCGATTCTATCTGTTGCACCTTCAAGCACTACTCCTGCAACTGATCCTACATCGCCTGACCAACAGAACCAGCTTGGCGCACAGATTGTGGTTATCAGTGCATTTGACTTAGCTAATAACTTAGTTATCAAGCCTTCTGGAACGGATGTATTCACTGGCTATGCAACGTCTGTAGACGCTAACGGTTTGACTAAGACTTTCTTAGCTACACCTAACGACACTACATTCACTTGGAATGGCGGTACTACTGGTGGTGACATAGATAGCATGATTACATGCACAGCCGTTTCTGCGGGAACATGGTATGTCCAAGCTGTTTGCTTCGGCGCTAGCGCGGGTGCAGGTGCTACTCCATTTAGTGCTTAATATAAACTATAAGGAGTAAATCATGGCTGATACGCTAACGACGCAAATCATACAGGATGGCGGTCGCACAGCTATTATTAGGGGTAATGTAGCGGTAGGTAATACTGACGTTGTTACTTCTGTACTAGTTGATGTGTCTAGCCTTTCAAATGACCCTATAACGGGTCAAGCCTGTATAGCAGCTACTGTACAAGCGGCCACTTATGCAAGCAAAGGAGTGGCTGTCACCTTAGCATTTGATGCGACTACTGATGTTCCTATCTTTACACTTCCAGCGGATTGGACAGAGCAGTATGACTTTACTGACTTTGGTATTCCTAACCCCGGAACTTTCGGAACAGCAGGTAATACGGGTGATATTGTAGCGACTACAATAAGCCCAGCAGCGGGAGATTCGTACTCTTTTATTCTTACGGTGTCTAAAGTTTATGCCAGCGCCTAAGAAAAAGGGGACTATGAAAGGCCACACCATTAAAGGTGGTCAGAAGCGTCCAACTAAGTCTGGTGCAGGTATGACTAAGAAGGGTGTGGCTAAATACCGTAGGGACAACCCCGGCTCTAAACTTAAGACAGCCGTTACGGGTGAAGTGAAGAAGGGCAGCAAGGACGCAAAGCGGCGTAAGTCTTTCTGTGCGCGTTCTGCTGGTCAGATGAAAAAATTTCCAAAAGCAGCTAAAGACCCTAACTCTAGGCTGCGTCAAGCCAGAAAACGGTGGAAGTGTTAGCGCTTATTAAGCTGATAAAGTTAAATGGTAGGAGAATAGACATGCCGACAAAACCTAAACCAATACCACGGGAAAGAAAATCGGGTAAAGACTTTAAAATAGGTGAGGCTCCAAGTAGGTTTAAAAAAGGGCTTACTCCAAAAAGAAAAAAAGTTAGGGGGGAACGAAGATCGTCACCAACGCCACCATTGTCAGCACCAACACCGCTTAATAAAATAGAACGACCAGAAAAAAAGAAACGTAAAAAAACTTTTAAAGAAGCTAATGCGGACTTAAAAAAGAGACAAGAAGGGTTAAAAATAAGGAACATGGTTCGTGATGCTATGGGGAGTAAGTTAGATGACCCTAACACAAGAGTAGAAATAGATGGTAAAGAGGCTAAAGGTCTTAAAAAGGGTGGCAAAATTCGTGGCTACGGTTTAGCTCGTGGCGGCAAAGTTTGTAAGATGCGCTAATGCCTAGTAAAACGAAGAAACAAGCAAATTTTATGGCAGCGGTAGCTAATAACCCTAAGTTTGCCAAGAAAGCTGGGGTTCCACAAAGTGTAGGTAAAGATTTTGCTAAAGCAGATAAAGGAAGAACCTTTAAGGAGGGTGGTATGCCGGGTATGATGAAAGATAAAAGAACCATGCGTAATTTAGACGATGAGATGTATCGAATCCGCAACAGAACAGGCAGTAACACTGACGCAGAACGAAGGCGAATTAACCGAGAAAAGGATTTTGAAAAAAATCAAATGGCTGGCATGAACATGGGCGGCAAGGTTAAAGGGTACATGAAAGGCGGTAAAACGCAGGGATACAATGACCGACTAGACGAGTCTATGGGTGCTAGAAACGGTAAAAAATCTCAAGGCATGACCTCTCGCAGAAATGAAAGTAAAGGCATGGAAAAGTCTATGGGTAAAGGCGCATATTCTGGGGCTTCTACTATGATGAAAAAAGGCGGTAAGGTTGGTAAAAGTAAGAGCAGCGCTTCCAGCCGTGCTGACGGTATTGCTGTAAAAGGGCATACTAAAGGACGAATGGTTTAATTGAGGAGAATATTATGGGAATTGGATTATTTGGACAGCCAGATGGTAAAGATGAAGTTGTTGAAGAAGCTCCTAAAACAGCTCCTAAAAAAGCTGAAGAGCCTGTTGTAGAAGTAGAAGACGACTCAGAGGAGTAGTTCTCTATGATGGCATGTAAAGGCATGGGTGCAATAAACCCAGCTAAACGTCCTACTGCACTTAAAAAAGGCGGGTCTGTAAAGGATGCTTGTTATCGCAAGGTGAAGGCTCAGTATAAGGTCTTCCCTTCCGCGTATGCGTCAGGTGCTATTGCTAAGTGCAGGAAGAAGAAAGCCAGTGGCCGTTCGTAAAACTGCCAAAGGCGCAGCCTTAAAGCGTTGGTTCAAGGAAGACTGGAAGGACGTAAAGACAGGTAAAGCCTGTGGGCGCAAGAAAGGAGACAAACGGGGAACGCCGTACTGTAGACCCACAAAAAGGGTTTCTAGTAAAACACCTAAGACATCTGGTGAAATGACAGCGGCACAAAAGAAGTCTCGTATAGCGCAGAAGAAACGACTAGGCCAACCAGCAGGTAAACCTAGACGAGTCACTCCGCTGAAAAGGAAAAAGAAATAATGGCTGTATCTGGCACTACTACATTTAACATGGAGTTCACAGAGATCGCTGAAGAGGCGTTTGAACGTGCCGGTAGGGAGCTACACTCTGGCTACGATCTACGCACAGCGCGTCGCTCTATGAATCTACTGACTATTGAGTGGGCTAATCGTGGCGTTAATATGTGGACGATTGAGGAGGGGTTTGTAAACCTTGTTCAAGGCACAGCGACTTATGACCTACCCGCCAATACTATTGATTTGATAGAGCAGTTTATCCGCACCAGTGAGGGTAATGCAGTTACTCAGACTGACTTAAACCTTTCGCGTATCAGTGTAGATACTTACTCCTCTGTTCCTAATAAGTTAACTCAGGGTCGCCCCATACAAGCATGGGTTGATCGTAAGACAGACAATCCGCAGATTACCGTATGGCCTGTACCAAACCAAGGTACGGCGCTCGAACCTTTTTATGTGCTTAGATACTACCGTCTTAAACGTATTGATGATGCAGGGACGGGCGTTAACACAGCCGATATGCCCTTTCGTTTCTTCCCTGCGCTTGTAGCAGGTCTAGCATACTACTTGGCTACTAAGATACCGGAGGGCATGGCACGGCTGGAAATGCTCAAAGCACAGTATGATGAACAGTATACGTTAGCTGCGGGAGAGGATAGAGAAAAGGCTTCTGAAATGCTTATACCTCGCTTGTATGGACCTAGGTAACTATGAGCCAGAAATTTGCATCAGGCCAAAATGCGTTAGCAGAGTGCGACGTATGTGGGTTTCAGTATAGGCTAAGGCAGTTAAAACCTCTGGTTATTAAGGCAGTGGTTACAGGAATTAAGGCTTGTCCAGAGTGTTGGAACCCTGACCAGCCGCAGTTAAGTTTAGGGACATTTGTAATAAATGACCCACAGGCAATACGAGACCCAAGACCAGACTTTACAGGTTACCCTGCAAGTCGAGCGAGATTACAGCCGGTAGACCCACTCTTTGCGTTTGGGAAAATAGGGTTAGTAACAATAGTTATAACATAGAGGTATAACACAATGGCTAAAGAAAAAGGAATGAAGATACACAAGATGAGTGGGGTTAAAGAGTATGATCCCGGCACTACTGTTAACTCGCCAGAGCAATCCTCTGGTACTGTTAAGACAAGCGGTATAAAGATACGTGGTACAGGTGCAGCAACCAAAGGTACTATGGCTCGTGGGCCAATGGCGTAGGGAGTTTTAGGTGAATTACACCGAGCTTAAAGCAAACATACAGGATGTATGCGAACAGACGTTTACGGACGACCAGTTGGCTATGTTTACTGAGCAAGCAGAGCAACTTATTTTTTCTACTGTTGACCTTCCTGCGTTACGTGCGAACCAGACGGGTAATATAACCGGCGGTAATCAGTATCTCACGATGCCTACAGGCATGTTGTATGTGTATTCTTTAGCGGTTATTGATCCTACTAGTGCGGAGTATCACTATTTAATTAACAAAGACCCTAGCTTTATACGAGAAGCTTACCCTGTTGCAGCTACACAAGGGCGACCACAGCACTATGGTATCTTTAGTCAGACTAGTTTTATCGTAGGGCCAACGCCTAATGTTACGTATGTTGCCGAGTTGCATTATGGTAAATACCCTACCAGCATTGTTACTGCTGGAACTACGTGGTTAGGCGATCAGTTTGATTCTGCGCTATTAAATGGGGCTTTAGTTCAAGCAATACGATTTCAGAAGGGTGAAGCTGATATGGTAGCGTTGTATGAAAAAATGTATATCGACGCTTTGACGTTGTTGAAAAACTTAGGTGATGGCAAATTAGAAACCGACGCTTATCGTAACGGCGTTGTTCGCGTACCAGTAAGATAGGATAACTTATGTTAAGTGCAGTAGGTGGAGTAGAAGTAGGAATAGCAACAACTTCAGCAGTTTCAGGGCGCGGATTTACCCCCGAAGAGCTGGCTGAACATGCGATAAACGAGGTTATCTCCATCGGGAATAACTCACACCCTGTAATACAGGCGCAAGCAGAAGCATTTAGAGATGACATCAGAGCCGTAATGGTTAATTATTTACGTCAAGCGGTGGCTTCTCACAACACCACATTAATCAACCGTTTTCGGGATGCGGGGCATCCAGAATTAGTGAAACTACTAGAGGTCTAACATGGCAATTACAATCACAACTGCAATGCCCACATCGTTCAAAGTTGAGTTGTTGAAGGGTTTACATAACTTCTCTGCGGCAAGTAACCGTTTTAAAATGGCGCTTTTCAAAGCTACTGCTTCAGGCAGTGGTACATTTGGTGCGGCGACTACTAACTATTCTCAGATGGGTGCTGACGAGTTACCTACTGCGACAGGATACACACAACTCGGTAAGCTCCTTACCTCTGTGACTCCTACAGCGGACGGTACAACAGCAATTACTAATTTTAGTTCTGTAACGTGGACTTCTTCTAGCTTTACGACATCAGGTGCTTTGATTTATGACACAGGCGATTCTAATTCTGCTTGTGCGGTACTTAGCTTTGGTGGTGACCAGACAGTAAGCTCCGGTGATTTTCAGATACAATTCCCGTCAGCAGCGGCAGCTACGGCTATTATCCGTATTGCCTAAGTAGGGAAGTGCCATGAGCGGATGGGGTCAACGTCCTTGGGGGTTTAACGGATGGGGTGGAGAAGCTTCTAAAGTTTTACACCTAGGCGCAACATGGGGCGCTCGTGGATGGGGCGACGAAGGCTGGGGTGCTAATGGCATTGCAGTAGTAGGAACTGGGCAAGTCGGTTCTGTTACCCCTGCTTACGGACGTGTAGTTGTTGCTACCGGCGTTGCGGCTACAGGCGCGATAGGTACAGTAACTTTAGATTATACAGGGCTTGTTACCCTTACAGGGGTAGGAGCTACAGGCGCAATAGGCACAGTTAGCACTGTTGCAGCCTTTGATTTAACAGGAGTATCGGGTACAGGTTTAATAGGGGACTTCACGGTAGGGGTAAATGAGTTTAATATCCCAACAGGAGTCAGTGCTACAGGAGCAATAGGAACAGTTTCATTTAGTATAGGTAGCGTGTTTACCGTACCAAGTGGAGTAGCGGGGGCAGGGGCAGTAGGAACTGTAACCCCAACATACAACTGGAATTATACTGTTACCGGAGTAGTTGGAACAGGTACAGTAGGAACGATTACATCAACAGTAGTTTTAAATGTGGGCGGAGTTCCCGCCGCACAAGGTGTAGTAGGAAACGTAACAAACACAAGAAGTTCTAATGTTATTCCTATTGGGGTTGTTGGGACAGGTGCAGTAGGAACAGTAACGAGATCAGGCTGGACTGCAATAAATACTTCACAAACACCGAACTGGGTTGGAGTAGACAGTTCACAAACCCCTAACTGGGTAGACATAGACACAGCAGCATAGGACTAAATTATGGCAACTTATGTAAACAATCTACGATTAAAAGAAATTACCACGGGTGATGAGGACGGTACTTGGGGGACTAGTACTAACACTAACCTTGAACTAATTACTGATGGTTTTAGCTACGGTACAAAACAACTGTCTAGCGATGCTAATCAAACCTTTACCATGCCTGACGGTACTGCGGACGCTACTCGTGGCTTTTATCTAAAGCTTACTTCAGCAGGTTCGCTTACAGCTACACGAACGGTAACACTTGGGCCAAACACCGTATCTAAAGTGTGGCTGATTGAGAATTCTACGACCGGCGGTCAGATCATCACAATCAAACAGGGGTCGGGCGCTACCATTAATATAGCCAACGGCTCTAAAACTATGGTTATTACGGATGGTGCAGGAGCAGGTGCTGCGGTATTTAACGCTAACCCTTCAGAAGCTGGGGCAGGTACGGTTACTTCGGTCGCAGGTACAGGCACAGTCAACGGGGTTACTCTTAGCGGCACAGTTACTTCATCAGGTAATTTAACGCTGGGTGGTACGTTATCCGGGGTCGATCTTTCCTCACAGATTACAGGCACATTACCTGTCGCTAATGGCGGTACAGGCGCAACCAGTATGGCTGCTAACAATGTGATCTTGGGCAATGGCACATCAGCCGTACAGGTTGTTGCACCGGGAACATCAGGTAACGTCCTAAAGTCTAACGGAAGCACATGGACATCAGCAGCAGAAGCCGCAGGTTATCCAGCTCCAACACTACAAGGTACAAGCGTTACGGCTACCTCAGCTTCGTTCTTAGTTGCTACAGCAGGGTCGATAACAATTACTTTGCCAGCTAGTCCATCAGCAGGAGATTATGTAGTCATTAAGGACGGCACAGGTGCAGCAGCGACAACTAACTTCACGGTTGCTCGTAACGGCTCTAACATAGCCAGTTCAGCTACTGACCTTACTTTCGATAAGAATTTTGCCGAAATCGTGATGACCTACATCAATGGGACGATTGGCTGGAGTGTGTAAATGTCTACTCTTTCAGAGCTTTTTCCATCTGGGGGAACCCAGAATAATATAGAGTTTGTCGCTCAAGGGACGTTGGCTAATGGTCAGACTGTCGCTCTACGCAGTGATGGTAAGGTTGAGGCTGTTGCGGGTCAGTCAGGTAGTGTTGGAACCAAGGTGGTATTTGAGGCGGCAGTTTCGCAAGAGATTGGTGGAACTTATGACTCTGCTAACAACAAAGTTGTTCTAATCTATCGAGATGATGGCAATAGTTATTACGGCACTGCTATTGTTGGAACCGTTTCAGGCACTGCAATAACTTTTGGTTCAGCGGTTGTGTTTAATTCGGGAACTGCTTTTCAGATGGACATAACCTTTGACTCTAACGTCAATAAGGTAGTTATAGGGTTTCGAGACGGTGGTAACGGAAATGCGGGAACAGGCATCGTCGGCACTGTATCTGGAACAAGTATATCTTTTGGCTCTAAATATGTGTTTATAAGCTCTTGCCAATATGTAGCGGCTACTTTTGATTCCAATTCTAATAAAGTTGTTTTTGGGTACAGACATCATACAACTGATTACGCAATGGCGATAGTCGCGACGGTGTCAGGAACAGCTATATCGTATGGCTCAGAAGCCACTGCTCATTCGGTTAGTTCAGCTTTTAACGGTGCAACTTTTGATTCCAACAGTAACAAAGTAGTACTGACTTGCCGTCAAGCTACTGACGGGGCTGGAGTAGCTGTTGTCGGAACGGTTTCTGGTACATCTATTTCTTTTGGGACAGCCGTTACTTATGTTGCTTCTCTTCAAAGCTCTGCTACATATCGCCCAACCTTTGATTCCAATTCTAATAAAGTTGTAATTGGTTACTCTGATTCAGGTAACTCTAATTATGGTACTGCGATAGTTGGAACAGTAAGTGGAACTAGTATTAGTTTTGGCACACCTGTTGTTTTTGATGGCGCGGGTAATGCTTTATATATAGCAACCGTGTTTGATTCAGTGTCAAACAAAATAGTTATATCCTATAGAGATGACAGCGTTTCAAACTCTGGTACAGTAATCACAGGTACAGTGAGCGGTACGTCAATTAGTTTTAGTGGACAACAAGTATACAACTCATCAAGCACTGCTATAGCCGCAGTCTTTGATGTAAACGCTAATGCCACTGTTTCTGCATACTACGACGGAACAAACTCAAACTACGGCACAGCCTCTGTCACCAAAACTGCTTTTACCAACGCCTCCTCTTTTATCGGTATAACCAACGCTGCTATATCTTCGGGAGCCACGGGCGAAGTCGCTGTTAAAGGTGGGCTTTCTACTACGGCGGAGGTGCAAGACTCGCCACCCACTTTAGGGGCACAATCGACTATAACAACTAACGGTTATTACATAAATAGTGCATACGATTCCACGACTAAAAACACTGTCTTTTCATATTATGACGCTAGTAATAGCGGATATGGCACAGCTAGAGTTGCGTCCATATCTGGCACTACTATTACTTATGGAACGCCTGTGGTTTACGATAGTGCAGGTAATGCTACTTGGGGAGTCGTTGCGTATGACTCTAATACCAATAGAATAGTTATTGCTTACCGAGGCGCACCTAGCTATTACCCCTATGCTGTAGTTGGTACAGTTAGTGGCACATCAATAAGCTTTGGCACTCCTGTAGCCATAGAAAATATTGCGGGTACTGGCATGGCAATAAGCTTTGATTCTTCTGCTAACAAAGTTGTCATCGCTTATAGAGATAACGGCGGTGGAGGTAAGGTTGTGGTTGGTACGCCTAGCGGAACATCCATTAGTTTTGGTTCTATTGTGCAATTTGCTTCTAATGTAAATAACGCTACCCTTGGTTTGGCATACGATTCGACGAACAATAAAACGGTTTTGGTTTATGCAGATGCCAGTGCTATTGGTAAGCCAACAGCCCGTGTAGGTACAATTAGCGGAACATCCATTAGTTTTGGTAGTGCTGTAGTTATTAGTTCAGATAATGTTGCACATATGTCTCTTACTTTTGATCCGAGTTCTGGCAAAGTTGTCGTATCTTATAATGTCTCTAGTCGATCTTATGTAGGAACAGTTAGTGGTACATCAATAAGCTTTGGCTCTGTCGTAACGTACAATGCAGGAGTTTCGGCAGACGTTAACTATTTAACGGTCGATACGGTTACTAATAATGTCGTTCTTTTTTTTGAAGACAGTGCAACCAATGGCGCATATGTTTACGGAACTATATCGGGAACTTCTATAGCGTGGTCAACACCTGCGGATGTAAATTCGGTTAGGATTTCTTACGGAGGAATTTCTTTTAACGTTGACAGCAAGCTTACTATAATGGGTTATCGACAAGATTCTCCTCTAGGCGGGTTTGTTACTCCTCTATCTTTAAGCACTATTTCAGAACCTTTCACCATAGGCTCCAATTACTTCGTCCAAGATGACGGAACCCTAGGTACGACCTCTTCTTCAAATAAAGCTGGCAAAGCCATCTCAACCACAGCCCTAAACTTGGTGGACCCAACATGAGTAATTTAAGCGATTTATTACCCAGCGGTGCTGGAGGCAAGTCTTTTAATTTTGTAGCGAGTGGGACGTTAGCTAACGGTCAGACGGTAGGTCTAAGGTCGGATGGTAAGGTTGAGGCTATTACGGGGACATCGACAGATATAGGCACAAAATCTGCTGCAATTTTTTCAAGCACGAGTTATTACGGCACTTCTGCTTATGATATTAACAGCGATAGGTACGTCATAGTATTTATAAATTCTAGTGGTTATCCCACTGCTGTGGTTGCACAACTTACAGGAACAACGTTTACCTTTGGAACGCCTGTCGTTTGGCAAAGTGCCGGTGCGTCCTATATGAATGCAATTTATCACCCCGATGAAAACAAAGTGGTTGTTTTTTACATGACTCAATTAGGCGGTGCAGATTTCTCAGGTACAGGGATTGTCGGTAATGTCACAGCAGGGAGCAACTCAATTGCATTTGGCACTGCTGTTTCTTGGATGACAAAATCAAATAACGCTTGGTCAATGGCATACGACACAACCGCCGATAGAATTGTTGGTCACTATTATGACAATGGAAATAATAACTATCTGTATGGCGTAGTCGCAGCAGTTTCAGGAACAACAATTACGTTTGGCACACCCGTTGTTGTCCGATCAGTAGCTTATCACTCTTATGGTGGTACTGTTTATGATGCCTATCGAAACAAAACAATATATGTGTATGCTCAAGATACTGATAGTCAAGCTTACGCTGGAATTGGTACGGTCAATGCGGGTTCTAACAGCATTTCTTATACAACAGCGCAAGCAGTAGGTAATCAACAGCAGAGAACTCAATTAACTTACGATCCAGTTTCTTATAAAACTGTAGACTTATATGTAGTCGTTGGTGCTTTAGCAACAACAAAGTATAGGGTCATTACAAACAGCGGGACTTCTTTAACTTTTGGTGCAGAGACAGCAGCTTTTTCTGAAAGTGCTAATATTATTTTATATAGGCAAGTGTATGACGTAACCAATGCTCACATTGTACAACCGTATGTTGATAACTCAGACACTACGCCCGGTAATTTTGGAATTGTTTATCGAACAGGAACTATTTCTGGAGACACTGTTACTTATTCTGATAAAACTGATTTAGGTATTGCTAGTGATTTTTATGGTGGGGCAGATGGCTTGTCTTGCGATCAATCCAACGCAAAATTTGTTCAACCATTTAGAGACGCTACTGACAGTAATTACCCTAAAGCTGTTGCTTTTACAGCAGGTGCAACCAACGTCTCTTCCTTCGTTGGCATCACCGAAGCCGCTATAGCTAACACAGCCACAGGTACAGTCACCTTGCAGGGTGGTATAAACACTACGGCTATTACTAATACGGCAACTACAACCTTTGCTATTACGGTGGCTAATCCCGGCTCTGGAAACAAGTACTACATAGATGGTGCGTTACAAGCGACAGTCAGCTTGAGCGAAGGCAGAACGTATAAGTTTGACCAATCCGACGGGACTAACGGAGGACATCCGTTACGTTTCTCCACAACTTCTGACGGTACGCATGGTGGTGGTTCGGAATACACAACAGGCGTTACAGTAGTGGGAGTGCCCGGAAACGCAGGAGCTTACACACAGATAGTCGTGGCGATAGGCGCACCAACCCTGTACTACTATTGCACTGCCCATAGCGGCATGGGTGGCACGGCTAACACGCCAGACGATGCTCGTTTTACGGTAGGCTCTACCTACTACGTTCAGGATGACGGCACACTGGGTACTGGCTCAACTTCTATCGTCGCTGGTGAAGCCCTCTCAGCCACAAGCATTAATCTGGTGAATACATGAGCAATCTAAGCGAGTTACTCCCAGCGGGGAGCAGTGTAAAAAGTGCAGACTTCGTGGCCCAAGGCACGTTAGCCAGTGGTGTCACGGTAGCACTTAGGTCAGATGGGAAGGTTGAGGCTATTAGTGCTGGTACACAAGTGATTGGTTCGACAACGGATATTGACACAGGAAATACAAGATATATTAGAGGTTGTTACGACACGACAAATAATAAAGTTGTTGTTGCTTATGTTGATCTTGGCGGCAGTAGTTACGGCAGAGCTAGAGTGGGTACGGTTAGCGGATCGTCTATTACTTTTGGTTCTGAAGCTACTTTTCGTTCTGCTAGTGTTGAAAGCATATCAATGTGTTTTGATAGCGGAAGTAGCAAGGTTCTAATTTTTTACAAAGACGATGGCAATTCGGGGTATGGTACAGGTATTGTCGGAACGGTAAGTGGAACCAGCATTAGCTTTGGCTCGGCAGCAGTGTTTAACTCTGCCTCTACAGGGGCTACAGGAAATAGTGCTATCGCCTGTACTTATGAACCTAATCGAAACGCAACAGCTATTTTTTATCGGGATAACGGAGACAGTTCAAAAGGTAATGCTAATGTCGCTATTGTAAGTGGTACTAATCTTTATTATGGCTCTGAAGTTAACTTCACCTCTGGTGGTGCTACAGATAACTACATTTCAGCTTGTACTAATACGACAGATAATACTGTAAATGTTGTATGGGTTGATCCTTCAACTAGCGATTACTTGCAAATAAAGATAGCAACAATCCCAGCTAACTATGTAATCTCTTTCGGTGCAAGCATAGTGGTTAACAATGCGGCAAGCATCGAATCTGCTGTTGTTTATGATTCTGCTAACAACAAAGTAGTTGTGGGATGGTCGGACGTAAGTAATTCTTATTATGGTAAGTCTAAAGTAGGTACGTCTAACGGTTCAACGGGAATGACCTTTGGTACTGCGACTACATTTAGTTCAGCATATACTCAATACATGTCAGGTTCTTTTGATTCCACACAAAACAAAGTCACATTCGCTTACACCGATGTTGCAGATTCTTATAAAGGTAAAGCCTCTACAGGCACTGTGTCAGGGACTAGCATATCTTTTACTGATCCAGTTACTTTGTATTCAGGTGGAACGGTTCTTTTAAATAACTTAGTGTTTGATCCCGATACGGCATCATTTGTGTATTCTAATCGCGCTAACCCCAACTACTCCGCTCGTTCTCTTGTCTATAAACAAGGCACAGCACCCAACGCCACATCCTTCATCGGCATCACAGACCAAGCCATATCAAGCGCGGCTACAGGCAAGGTGGTATGTAAAGGTGGTGCTATAACGAATACGGGATTGATACCTTTCGCCCCTACAGGTGGCACACCTGTTACTGTTTTAGCAGGAGCAAGCTATTGGAGGGCTGTTACTTACGACACTAACTCAAATAAAATAGTTATTGCTACGAGAGACGATGATGGGAGTAATGCTGGAGTAGCTTTTGTCGGTACTGTATCAGGGACTTCTATATCGTTCGGTAGTAAAGTAACTTTTTCCGCAGGTGCAAATGCGTATTACGCAATATGTTTTGATTCTTCTAATAACAAAGTTGTAATCGTGTACCGCGATAACAATAATTCAAACTACGGCACAGCTATTGTAGGGACTGTTAGTGGCACAAGTATTTCTTTTGGTTCACCTGCTGTTTTTGAATCTGGAGCGATTGCAAGCGTTACTTGTGCGTTTGATTCTTCTAATAACAAAGTTGTAATTGCGTATGAAGATGACCAAGGCAATCACTACGGAAAGGCAGTCGTTGGGACGGTCAGCGGCACAAGTATTTCATTTGGTTCAGCAGTAACTTTCTTTGCAAGCTGGTCATATGATTTTCAAGCTGTTTTTGATTCTAACGCAAACAAAGTTGTTATTGCTTTTATTGATTATGATACTGGAGATTACTCAAGAGATGGTAAGGCTATAGTCGGTACAGTTAGCGGTACAAGTATTTCATTTGGCTCTGCTGTATTATTTAAATTAGATATAGAGTATCCATCGATAGCTTTTGATTCTTCTAATAACAAAGTAGTTATAGCTTATGGAGCTACTGCTGCAACGCCTGATACGGGGAATGCAATTGTTGGAACAGTAAGTGGCACGAGCATATCGTTTGGTGCAGAAACTATATTTCAGTCAAATGACGTTACTTATAAATCTTGTGTTTTTGATTCTTCTAAGTCTCAAATAGTAATTTCTTATCAACACAACGATAATGCTAATAAAGGCACAGTTATTACTGGAACAGTAAGTGGTACTTCTATTTCTTTTGGTTCATCCTATATTTTTGATGCGGACTCTATTAGATACGTAGCAAGTGTATTTGACCCAGATGCTAATAAAACTATAACTAGCTACGGTGAAGCAACCACGGATGCAGGTAAAGCAGTAGTAATTGATCTTTCTTCTGCCCTTACACCCAACACTGCCTACTTCGTACAGGACGATGGTACAATATCAACTTCTAGTACTAGCACGAAAGCAGGTACTGCTCTTTCAACAACTTCACTTTTAATTACAGGATAGGACTATGAAAACGATAGTAGACACTGCAACCAATACTAGCAAATACCTCGTGGCTGATGACTACGGTATTAACGTGACTGCCGACAACATCGAGATGGGCGATCCGTCTGCCTTAGAC